>Ga0209389_1000124_pt1 | contig 68552 bp, 65 predicted proteins | sample CowpearedBW_FD_187526 | JGI IMG/M metagenome (GOLD analysis project Ga0209389, IMG submission 187526) | Root nodule microbial communities of legume samples collected from California, USA - Cow pea red BW (SPAdes) (version 2) | ecosystem: Host-associated > Plants > Roots > Nodule | place: USA... | reverse complement strand
GGACTTAATGTCGAGCTGTGCGAGGGCACGGCGGAGAAGCTCATCGACCTGCTGCTTGAGGGGGAGATCAGTGCCGCAATCGTCGGGGACGTGCAGGACATACCCACCCGCATCGACGACTGGTTGCTCTTCGAAGAGCGCTACGTCGCGGTTCTGGCGCCGACACACCAGCTCGCAAATCGCCCCTCGATCGGAATTGACGACCTCCGCGAGACCGTCTTGCTGGAGCGCGTCGGATGCGACGTCCTCCCAAAGATTCAACGGTTGTATTTCCCCAAGGAACCGCCGCATCTGGGCCACCGCAGCGGTCACGACTTGCACCTCCAGTACCTGGCCGCCGCTGGCTTCGGCGTGGTACTCGCGCCCGAGCACATGCCATGCCTTCCGACGCTCAAGACTATTCCGCTCGAAGGCGACCCGATTTCGCGGGAGGTGCGGCTGCTGGCCGTGCAGGGTCGCCGCTACTCGCCGGCGCTGGACGCTTTTATCAAAGTCGCGCGGTTTCGAGACTGGTCGATCGAAGTCCCCCAGAAGGAAATGCCGCACGAAAGGCTCCCGGAGATGGCGAGCGCGCCCGCGCCGGCGAGCACGCAGAGGGCGAGCGGCTTCCAGCGCATCGATCTCACGGCCCGAGGGCTTACGCGGTGCAAACGAGCTAAGACGCTCGCCTGAATCCGCACCGAGCCTCGACTGGATGCGCGATGCAGCCGTGGCGTCAACTCGTTGAAGGTCGAGATTCCGTAGAATTCGTTCTACGAGATGCCGGAGCCACCTCCACGAGCAGCGCGCCGCGGGAGATGTCGACGCTTAGCTCGCGCCCCGACCCGAGAGGGCACTGAGTTGATCGAGCTCGGGTGTCATCACTAGGCCGCAATGAGCTCGCCGGCGGCGGCCCCAACGCTCTTGCGGACGAAATTCTCACGCGGCATCGGATTGCTCGATCGCATCTTCAGTTGGAGCAGCCCTTGAGGACCGTGCGCTCTGCGCTTTGGAGCGGTATTCTGAAGGGTCGCTGCCGTAGTACCGACGAAAACTGCGCGTAAAGCTGCTCCGGCTCTGGTAGCCGACGTTTAGGGCGACCTGGTCGATCGATAGCGCGTTGGCTGAGAGCAGGTCAGCAGCGAGGCGCATCCTAAGGCGGCGCAGGAGTGACATGGGCGCCTCACCGAAGGCAGTTGAGAACCGCGCCATGAAAGCTGAGCGGCTGAGACCGACGGCGTGGGATAGACTTTGTACGGTGTGCGGAAAGGAGGGGCGCGAGGCCATCTCGGCGAAAGCTCGTGCGATCGGCGGGTCGCTTAAGATCGCGAAGCGCTCCACCCACGTTTTCGTCGAGACTAGGCAACGTCGAAGCAGCGCGAGCAACACGAGCTTCAGCAGCGCCGCCGACATTGGTCCCACACCGACGTCCTGGGCCGCGAGCTCGGTTATTGCGCAGGCTATCATCTGGTCGAGTTGGTCATGTACGTTGAACGTCTCGACAATGGGCGTTGCAAGCGATGCAAACAAGTCCAGTGCCGGGCCGTAGGTGGCTCGAAACGTGCCGCACGCAAGCGCCAGTGTCGGCTTGCCATCGCCGATGGTGTGCCGGTACGACGAGCCGGGCGCGAAGAGGCCGTCGTCGCCCTTGCCGACCTTCCGCAGTGTGGTCGGGCGCTCCGTGGCGACAATTGTCATTGCTCGTCCAGGCGGGGCTATCACCAGTGTATGCGGCGTCAGGGGGATGGGCGCTTCACCGTCCAAGAGAATGAACCCGACGCCTCGAAGACAGTAGTGGATGGTGGTGGCATCCGCGCAGGCGACGGCCAGGTGAGCCCCCGTCGCAAGCACGCATTGCGATAGCTTGACGAAGGTGACGTCCAATGTGGCCATCAACTTGTCGAGGTCTTGTCGCGATATACGCCAGAACGGCTCACCTGCCACGTCCAAAACGCCTTTATGTTGCTCAGGTTCATGAGCTCAGCTCGAGGCGGCGAGAGAACACATCTCGCAAGCAGCCAATCTCGCGACCGAGCGAAGGGTCCTTCCGCGCCTTAACCTGATCTGGGATTTTAATTGGTTCGGTCTTCGTTGTCTTCGACTGAACACGCAGGACAAATAGCCACTTGCGGCTGACCCAGTAGTGGCGATAGCCGAATTAGATATATTCAGCCGTAACATGAATGAGCCCGCTGAGCGTCTCAACGACTTGGAAACTTTATGAATTCCCGCGAATGCACGCCGACGCGCGTCAGGAAGCCCCGAACCGCCATCGCACAGCTGGCTTCGTCACGGACCGATCGTTGGCACGGGTTGTCGGCCCCGCAGGTCGTGCTGTCACCGCGGACTGCTTGGTCCCCCTCGCAACTCGTACGCGACGAATCATAAGACGAGCAGGATGGGCACGTTCCAGCTCAAAAGCCGCGCGCGGGTGAGTATTACCGCGGTTCAAGGTGCGCAATTGTCGCGATCTCGTCGTTTCGATCGCCATTGTCACGCCGAAGCCAATCCGGGCCGATTTGGTCCCTACCTGTTTCCCCACGAAGCGCCCGAGCCGGATCCATTATCCGAACTCGAGCTGGAAGGAGTGCTCGCGCATGGCGTTTCGAAGCAACTCGACGGGGAGTGATCGCGAATTGCCCTTTTTACATCGTCCTACGCCACGGCATCAAGAGTACCAGCACATTCTTCGACGGCTGATCGCTGTCGGGCCCGACCGCAGCCGCCCACAGGCCTCTTGGACGATATCTCACGCCTATCGAATGCATGTCCAAAAGGAATTTCTCATTTTGTCCCCTGTATCCGATCTTTCGGTGTGGCGGGCGGCCGAGCGCACGCGGCCCTCCCGTTAAGGACTGAAACTATCGCGCGATTCGTCGTGACGCGCGCGGGCAGCGAAGGATGCGCGATGAAAGTACCCATGTAGGCCCGGCTGTAGCCGCGCCTATTTGATCTGCTAGGCGCTTCGACTCGGAGACGATCTCAACGTTTTCGCGCAGCCGCGCCACCCCTGATCCCGATCAAAAAAGGATGTTCGTAATGAACAGCGCAGGAACACTTCGTGCGATTCTCGCGGCTCTCTTGTTTGCGGGAGCCGCCGCCAATCCAAGCCACGCGCAGGACGCCGCGCACGGAAAGACCGTCTTCCAAGCTTGCGCAACGTGCCACGCTACCGATCAGGCCAATCGTGTCGGGCCTGGCCTGGGAGGAATCATCGGCAGAAAGGCGGGTACGGCTCCCGGGTTCCCCTACAGTGACGCGATGAGGAAGTCCGATATTGTCTGGGATACGAAGATCCTCGATGCGTATCTGGAATCGCCCCAGAAGGTAGTTCCCGGAAACAAGATGCCCTACGCCGGGCTCAAGAACCCGACGGACCGGGCTGACCTCGATGCCTATCTTGCGACGCTGAAGTAGCGGATCGTTTGGCGAGACCTTGGCAGCGGACGGCCCAGTTGAACGTCTAAGCATCTTTTTACTGCCGCCTCGTCTGCGCAGGCATCCGAATTGCCTGATCCCGTGTCTGATGAGCGAAGGAGACGGTACGTGGAAAGAAAAATCCGGGACAAGCGGCCATGAGCCGCTTTGAAATGCCCTCGGCGACAGTGGCCTCGCAGTGGCCTACCACAAAGTCGAAGACAGGCGCATCGTTCTGCTCCACTCCCGCAGGAGCTGAATGGCCTGGGACACGCATCACGATAGGCGGGTGGCGTTTTCGAAGCGTTGCGAGTCGCGGGAAACCAGTGATCGCGAAGGCGCCCTTCATGTCCTTCTACGCCGCCCTACACCGCGAGTATAGCGCACTTCTCGATGGCCGATCGATGAGGGCAAGATGCGCGCGCGTGTGTTAGGCTCCTAGGCGACTATTTCCCTTAATCATGAAATGCATGCCCAAATGGTATTTCCAATTACGCCGGCCCCGTCCGATGTTGAGATCCGCTACGCAGGCCGAACAAGCGCGGAGGCTCGACCTGGCTCCAAGACGTTGCGCCTCGCCGCGCGAGCAGCAAAGGCTACGATTTCATTGAGCGGCCGCATGCGCAGAGTGGTAACCACTCACTTCACTTATCGAGCTATCGGGTCCGACTGACGTGCGGACTACAAATGAGCGCGAGGAAATCAGCGTGTCATTCTCGGTCTACGAAATCACAGTTCCCGTCATGGTACATGGACTGAACGTGATGGACGATTATCTCGATCACGCCAAGGCGCTCGAATTGTCCAAGGGGCTTGAGGCGGGACGGATTCTTGGCAAGCGTCTCGCGCCCGACATGCTCACTTTCGGAGAGCAATTCTCGGTAAGCTGTAACAAGGTCGAGAGGCATATGGCGAACTTGATGCAACACGATCGACCGGCATTCCGTAACACCCCGATAGTGTATCCCGCGTTGAAGCAACGTCTCACTGAGACTCGAGCCTTCCTGCAGAATGTTCAGCCGAATGAGATGGCCGGTGCGCAGTCCCACACATACGAACTTACGCCGCCTATTGCTCGCGGCTGGTTCGGCGGCGACGACTATATCCGGCACCTCGTGCTACCGGACTTCTTTTTCCACATCTCGATTGCGCACGCGATTCTGCGGCAACTCGGAGCGAAGATCGGGAAGCGAGACTATCTCGGCAACCTCTCTCAGCAGAGCGGTGGTGACTACTCGTGAGAGGCGGGCGCAGTGCGGCACGGGCCGAAGCCCTTCAGGCAAGGAAGCAAGTTTACGGGATGCCGATGGTGAGCGAGTTACTTAGGTCATCGGCGAACTGCAAAGCGAAGTTGAATTCGAGGCTACTGTAAGCGAGTTGGGAGCCGCGATAATTGACCGCGCTCGCATAAGCGTCCTGGCGCAGGTGCAAATTGCGGCGTCCTGTGCGGGGGCCGTAGGCTGCGACATCAAACGGCTGCCCAGCGTCGAGATTGGCTTGAGCGACGACCGGCAGCAGGTTCGAACGCTTGCTATCGTTAAGCTGATAGATTTCACCAGGCCCGGAGTGGGCTGGCCTACAAACAGTTCATCCAGCAACTTTTGGACATGGTGCAGACGAGCCCCTACGTCTGGGATCTGAGTGCAGAGTTGACAAGTCAGCTCTGGCAGCGCCGCACCATGTGAGCCCAGCCCTTGAATGGTGCATTTCACGGAATCGTCTCGTTTGGGCCCACTCGGCTCTGCACCATCGTCCTCGCGCACGCTGCGGCGCGCCGGGATAGGCAAGGACTATGACGACGACTTCAGCGAATCCGTATCGATCGGCAGGCTGCGCACACGCTTGCCGGTAGCGGCGAAGATCGCATTAGTCACGGCAGCACTGACAATGGCTGTCGGAGCTTCACCGATGCCACCTGGAGCTTCTGCGTTCCTAATCAAGTGCGTCTCCACCACCGGCACTTCGTCGATGCGCATCGGCAGATAGTCATCGAAATTGCTCTGCTCGACGCGCCCATCCTTGAAAGTGATCGAGCCATGAAGCGCGGCGGTTAGCCCGAAAATCGTTCCGCCCTGAACCTGTGCTTCGATCGTATCGGGATTGACGCACATGCCACAATCAACCGCACAGACGATCCGCTTGACCTTGACAGAGCCGTCGGCCGCCACTTCCACCTCGGCGACCGCCGACAAGTAACTTCCGAATGCGAATTGTACCGAAATCCCGCGGCCATTCCGGGCTGGAAGTGGCGATCCCCAGCCTGCTTTTTCCGCAGCAAGGGACAGAACAGCAAGCGCTCGCGGATTGTGACTAAGCAATTCTTTGCGATAAGCGACAGGATCCTGTTTCGCGGCGTGCGAGAGCTCATCCATGAAGCTTTCGACTACAAAGACATTGTGAGTCGGTCCGACGCCGCGCCAAAAAGCAGTCCGAACACCGGGGGGTTCGACCCGGACATAGTCGACGTAGATATTGGGCAGCGCATAAGGTCCGGCCGCGCATTCTACGGCATCGAGGTCTACTCCATCCTTGAACCAAGAGGGAATATATCGAGCGGTAATCGAGGCGCCGGCGATCCGATGCGTCCAAGCGAAGGGCTTGCCGGCCGCATCAAGTCCAGCCGACAGCCGATCGAAGTAGTACGGCCGATACATGTCGTGCTGGATGTCTTCCTCGCGGCTCCAGATCACCTTTACTGGGCCATCGACGTGCTTGGCGATCTTGACGGCCAGCACCGTGCCATCCGCCTCCAGCCGTCGGCCGAAGCCACCGCCAATCAGATGATTGTGAATTTTGATCGCATCCTTTGGCAGGCCGGTGAGCTCGACGAGCAGAGACTGTGTGAGCGTCATCACTTGCGTCCCAACCCAGATGTCGCAACGATGATTCTGCAGATGAACCGTGCAATTCATAGGCTCCATCGCCGCGTGAGCGAGGAAAGGTACCTGATAAATGGCGTCAAGCCGTTGCGCCGCCTTCGCAAGAGCCTTCCCTGCATCGCCATCATTGCGGGCGACCGCGCCCGGCTTTTGGGATTCTTCCTCCAATTGTTTGACGATGTCGGCGTTGCTGATCTTGCCATTCGGCCCATCGTCCCACGTGATGGTGGCAGCCTTGAGCCCCTTCTTCGCCGCACCGAAGTGATCCGCCACCACAGCAACCGCTTCATCGATATTGATCACCTGTCGGACGCCCTTCACCGCCAGTGCTGCCTTCTCGTCCACGGTTTTCGCCTTGCCACCGAGTACGGGCGAAATAGCAACCGCCGCAACCTTCATTCCCGGCAATCGCGTGTCGATGCCGTAGAGCGCGCGCCCATCGACCTTTATAGATGAATCCACGCGCTTGGCACGCGTGCTGATCAGGGCGAAATCCTTCGGATCCTTTAATTTCACGTTTGCCGCAGGCGGCACGGGCAATTTCGCCGCAGCCTTCGCAAGTGCGCCGTAGGTCAGATGCTTCGAGCCTGAGGCATCGAAAACGACGCCATCCTTGGCTCGGCAAGCCGCTGGATCGACATTCCAGCGCTTTGCGGCGGCCGCAATCAGCAGATTGCGACCCACCGCCCCTGCCTGACGCAGCGGCGTCCAGAAGGCACGTACAGAGGAGGAAGCACCTGTAGTTTGAATGTGCAGAAACGAGTTGGCGTAAAGCGCATCATTTGCCGGCGCATGCTGAACCTGGATTTGGTCAAGCTTCACTTCCAGTTCTTCAGCCAGGAGCATCGAGAGCGCAGTGTAAACCCCCTGTCCCATCTCGGCCATCGGTATGACCAGGGTCACGTCGCCGGTTGGATTGATCCGTATAAATCCATTCGGCGCGAACTCACCCGTGATCTCATTTTCGACCACCCGCGAAGCAGGCGCCGCGAAGACGGATTCCGTGCTTGCACCGGTCAGCGCAAAACCGAGCAGCAAGCCTGCGCCCTGTAGAAGAGCGCGCCGCGACATCGCCGTTCCATCGACGATCTGCTCTCTCGTAATAGGTCCTTTCATGATCTCAAACTCCCGCAGCGTGCCTTATCGCAGCGCGGATGCGCTGATAGGTGCCGCATCGGCAGACGTTTCCCGACATGGCGGCGTCAATGTCGTTATCCGTCGGCTTCGGCGTATCCTTCAGGAGCGCAGCCGCCGACATGATCTGGCCGGACTGACAGTAGCCGCACTGCGCCACCTCCAACTCCAGCCATGCCTTCTGTAAGGCCGCACCCTGCGGCGCCTGGCCGATCGCCTCGATCGTGGTGACCGCTCTGTCGCCAACGCTGTCGACCAGTGTTTGGCAGGAGCGGACCGGCTGGCCGTCGACATGCACGGTGCAGGCGCCGCAAAGCGCCTGGCCGCAGCCGAACTTGGTCCCGGTCATACCGAGCACATCGCGGAGCACCCACAGCAGCGGCGTGTCGCCGTCGACATCGACCTCATGGGGTGTGCCGTTGATCTTTAACGTGAAAACCATGGATGCCTCGTGGTGGCTAGCTGATACGACGCAGGCGGTCGACCCCGACCGCGTCGGCCGACTGCATGCATCAAGGGGCACGGGTCCCTACTGACGAACGCGGATGATAGTCTTCCCCTTGCGTCGCTCGGTCCGGTTGAAAGAAGCGACGGCATCGTCGAGGGTCGCGATGTTGCCGATGTTCGTCCGCAGTCGCCCGTCCCGTACTCGCTGGACGATCTCACGCAATTGGGCACGATCGGACTCGACGACGAAATCGACCGCCAGGCCGTTGGCGGGCCGTTCCTCGCTTGGCCCGACGATTGAAACAAGCGTTCCTCCGGCTCGAACAAGCCGCGCCGACCGCTTTCCGATGTCGCCGCCGAAGACATCGAAAACCAGATCGACTTGGCCGACGTCTTCCAAAACATCGTTCTCGAGGTCGACGAACTCCTGAGCGCCGAAGTCGAGCGCCTTCTGACGGTCGACAGCGCGTCCGGTGCCGATGACGTAGGCGCCGGCCTCTCGCGCGAGCTGGGTCACCATCGAACCGACTACGCCAGCCGCGCCGTGCGCCAGGACGCTCTGCCCCGCCTGAAGGCGGCCGTGCTCGAACAGTCCCTGCCACGCGGTCAGGCCCGGCATCGGCAGGCTCGCGCCCACGGTGAAATCGACGTCGCCCGGGAGCGCCGCGAGGTTGCGCGCCTCGACCGCGACATACTCAGCCAGTGTGCCGTCGCGATACCAGTCCGTGAGGCCGAACACCCGCTGTCCCACTGACAGCCCCGTCGTGCCGTAGCCGAGCGCGGTGACCACTCCGGCCAACTCGTGCCCAGGGATCGACGGTGTTCGGTCATGATCGAGGCGATCGGTCCAGGTCGGGGGCCACGTCAGCTCATCCCACGTGAAACCCGACGCACGAACCTGAACGACGACGTCATTTATCGCTGCCTGTGGCTCGGGCTGCTCCACCAGCTTCATACCGGCCGTTCCCGTAGCCCGGTCCGTCACAATGATCGCCTTCATGGGAATTATCTCCTCGGTCATTTGCCTCTTCGGCGGCGGCTGTTCTGGCTTCATCTCGATCGGCGTAACCGCAACTCACTCCGCCGCGGCGGCCATCGCGTGGGTCGGCTTGCGCTCATCCTTTCCTTCCGCGAGGTTGCGCACGACCATGTAGAAGATCGGCGTGAAGATTAGGCCGAACAACGTAACTCCGAGCATACCGAAGAACACGGCGACGCCGACGGCCTGGCGCATCTCCGATCCCGGACCGGTGGAGACGACGAGCGGCAGCACGCCGAGGATGAAGGCGAACGAGGTCATCAAGATCGGCCGCAGTCGCAACCGGCAGGCCTCGATCACCGCCTCCAGGCGCGGTTTACCTTCAAGCTCGATGTCGCGCGCGAACTCAACGATCAGGATCGCGTTTTTGGCCGCAAGTCCCACCAGCACCACGAAGCCGATCTGGGTCAGGATGTTAATGTCCTCGCCCATGATGCGCACGCCGATGGTGGCCGCGAAGAGGCACATCGGCACGATCAGGATCACCGCGAGTGGTAGCGTCCAACTGCCGTACTGCGCCGCCAGCACCAGATAGACGAACAGCACACAGATCGGGAACACATAGAGCCCGGCATTGCCACCCGTCACCTGTTGATAGGACAGATCGGTCCATTCGAAAGAAAAACCGCTCGGTAATGTTTTGTCGGCCAATAGCTTGATGGTGTTGAGCGCGGTCTTCGAGCTCACGCCTGGCGCCGGCTCGCCCTGCAGCTCGGATGCTGAGTAGAGATTGTAGCGCGCGACACGATCGGGCCCGGAGATATCCTTGAAGTCTACTACGCTCCCCAGCATAACCATGTCACCGGCCGCGTTGCGGGTACGCAGCCGCGCCAAATCAGAGGCCTCTCTTCGGAATGGCAGATCGGCCTGCGCGGTGACATGATAGGTGCGCCCAAACAGGTTGAAATCGTTGACATAGGTCGAACCGAAGTAGGTTTGGATCGTATCGTTAATGCTGGCGATGGGAACACCGAGCTTCTGCGCCCTCACGCGATCGATGTCGACGAATAGCTGCGGCGTATTCGCCGTGAACGGCGAGAACACCGACGTTAGGTTTGGCGACTTCCGCGCGGCGGCCACGAGTTCGTCCGTGGCAGCTCCGAGCAACTCGGGACCGCGCCCCTGTCGATCCTGGATGCGGATGGCGAAGCCGCCGCCGGTGCCGATGCCTGGCACCGCAGGCGGTGGGATGACGATGATGAAGGCGCCCTGGATCACCGACAGCCGCTTTCGCAGATCCGCAGTGATCACGCTGGCAGTCAGGCCCTTCCTAACTCGCGCCTCGGGGTCGTCGAAGACGGGGAACAGTGCCGCGGCGTTGCCCGCCTGCGTGCGGGTCGCTCCGGAGAAGCCAGCAAACGCCGCGACACGGATGATCCCTGGCGTATCCAGCGCAATTCGCTCGATTTCCCGCACCACCGCGGTGGTCCGCACCAGCGACGCGGCGCCCGGCAATTGCACCGAGATGATCAGATAACCACGATCCTGCGCCGGGATGAAGCCCTGAGAAGTGGTGGCGAGCAGCCAGCCAGCACCGCCGATCAGCGCGAGGTAGATTGCCAGCATCACCACCGTGTGTCGGATCACGAAGGCGGTGGCGGCCGCGTAGCCATGCGCTAGGCGCTCGAAGATGCAATTGAAAAGCGCTGTGAAGCCGTCCCAACCACGTGCAACGATGTTCCAGCGCGCCGTTGGACGTTTCTGCTCATGCGGAGTAAGAATTCGGGAGGCCAGTGCTGGCGACAGCGTTAGCGAACAGAAGCAAGAGATCGCGGTCGCGACCGCGATTGTGACGGCGAATTGCTGGAAGAATCGCCCGGAAATGCCGCCGAGGAACGCGGTCGGCACGAACACCGCGCAGAGCACGAGGGCGATCGAGACCAGCGCGCCGCCGACCTCCTCCATCGTCTTGAGAGCCGCCTCGCGCCGGCTCATACCTGCCTGGAGATGTCGCTCGACATTCTCCACAACCACGATGGCGTCGTCCACCACGATGCCGACCGCAAGTACGAGGCCGAACAGCGTAAGGTTATTAATGCCGAATCCGAGCGCAGCCATCGCTGCAAATGTACCGACCAGCGACACCGGGATCGCGACAATTGGGATGATCGCAGGCCGCCAACCTTGAAGGAACGCCAGCACCACGATGACCACGAGCGCCATCGCCTCGTAAATCGTCTTGATCAGCTCGTGCACCGATTGGGCGATGAACTCGGTGGGGTTGTAGCCGATATTGTAGTCGAGCCCCTTTGGGAAGCTCGTCTTGAGCTGCGCCATCGTGTCGGAGATATGTTTCGCGGTGGCGAGCGCGTTCGATCCGGGCCGCTGCGTCACCACCATCGCAACGGCTGACTTTCGTAGTATGAAGCTGTTGGTAGTGTAGGCCAGCGCGCCAAGCTCGATCCGCGCAACGTCGCGCAGCCGTACGGTACGGCCGTCGGAACCAGCCTTCACCACGATGTCCTCGAATTGCCTGATATCCTTGAGGCGCCCAGTGAAGACCAGGTTCGGCTGGAATGCGCGATCCGCAATCGGTGGCTCTGCGATCTGGCCGCCCGCGATCTGCAGGTTTTGGGCCCGGACCGCGGTAATGACGTCGCTTGAGGTCATACCGAGATTGGCGATCCGGTCAGGATCGAGCCACAACCGCATCGAATAGTCGCGCGCGCCAAACATCTGGATGTCGCCAATGCCATCGAGCCGCAGAAGCTGGTCGCGCACCTGCAACAGCGTATAATTCGATATGTAGAGCTGGTCGAAGCTATCGTCGGGCGACAGCATGAACACGACCATCAGGATGTCGGGTGAGTTCTTACGGGTGACTACTCCGTTGCGCTGCACCTCCTCCGGCAGCCGCGGCTGCGCGATCGCGACGCGGTTCTGCACCAGCACTTGGGCCTTGTCGAGATCGGTGCCAAGCTTGAAAGTCACGGTTATCGTGAGCTGGCCGTTGGAGGTCGCCTGGCTGTACAAGTACAGCATGTCCTCGACCCCATTGATCTCCTGCTCGATGGGAGCTGCGACCGTATCGGACACAGTCTGTGCCGAGGCGCCGGGGTATTGCGTGGTGACCGTAACCGTAGGCGGCACTACCTGCGGATATTCAGAGACGGGCAGCGTCTGGTACGCGATCGCGCCCACAATCAAGAGCACGATCGACAGCACCATCGCCAGAATGGGCTGATTGACGGAAAGACGTCCGAGATTCATGACTTACTGCCGCTGATCTCGACGCTGCGCGGGCTCACCTTAGCGCCAACGCGTGCTCGCTGGAGGCCGTCGATGATGACACGATCCTCCGGCTTCAGGCCTGTGCGAACAACGCGCAGTCCCTGATCCAACGGACCGAGTTCAACCGCACGCGCTTCCACAGTGTTGTCATCCTTGACCACGAACACGATCTTGCGCGACTGATCGGTCGCGATCGCTACATCTGGCAAAAGAAGCGCCTCATAGGGCGAGGAGCCAATTAGCCACACGCGGCCGAACTGGCCGGGCAGGATGGATAGATCGTGGTTCGGGATGATCGCGCGACTGCGAAGCGTGCCGGTGGAGACGTCGAGCCGGTTGTCGATGAAATCCATATGGCCGTCGTGCGATGGTTTGGTCTCGCCGGTCAGCGCCACCTGCACTGGATTAGGCGTATCGCGTGAGCTCGGCCGCTTACGCTCGAACCACAGTTTGTTGTTCTTAAGATAGGTCGCCTCGTCAACGTCGAAATATACGTACATTGGGTCCATTGAAACAATCGTGGTAAGTAGCGTCGAGCCGCCGTTGTCGCTCCCCTGCACGAGGTTGCCGACGCTCACAAAATGGCGGCTGACGCGGCCGGTTATCGGTGCCACCACATGCGTGAATTCGACATTAAGCTGGGCGGCCTTTAGCGCGCCTTCGGCAATAGTCTCAGCGGCGTGAGCGGCCTCCAATGCCGCGCGACGCTGGTCGACGACTTGCTCGGAGACAGCACTGGTCTTTACGAGGATGAGCCCGCGCTCAAGCTCGCGCTTGGCCAGCTCTGTCTTGGCGCGCGCATCGGCGAGCTGACCGTCCGCTTGGGTCGCCACCGCCTCGAACGGGCGAGGGTCGATGATATAGAGCAGATCGCCGGCGTGCACCATGTCGCCGTCTTTGAACTCGACACTGGTGACAAAGCCACCGACGCGGGCACGGACTTGCACCTCCTGGATCGCTTCGAACCTGCCGGTGAACTCGTCCCAGTCGGTGACGGTGCGTTTGACCGGTTGCACCACCGTAACGGACGGCGGAGGCGCGACCACCTGCGATTGCGCCTTCTCGTTGCAGCCCGCGAGCGTAAGCGCAAGTAGCATGCAGATCGATGCGCCAACGCATCTGCGAAAGCGACGAAACGGACGTCCGATGAACTGGATCGCCACAGCCATTCTTTCAGCTGCGCTCACTTCCGGCTCTCCCAAACGAGCTAGAACGCCGCATTGACTGAGACAGGTATCTTGCGGCCTTGCGAAGTTTGCGGTCATGTTCGATCGATACAAAGGCAATTACCGCACGAACGGCAGCAATGTCTTGGAAGTAGATAACTTGGCTGACGGCACCGCCAAGAGACGCGACAGCCTCAATTGCGCCGCTGCATTGCATGTCGACTCTCCAATAGCATCGTGTTCCGCGTGTCGGTTCAGCGTTGAACGTTACGACACGAAGATGCTTTAGAGAGTGACCCTGCAGCACGGCGAAGGGAAATTACAATTCGACATCGACTTGATAAACGATGGTTATTGCTGCTTTCCGATTAGCATGATTATGTAGTCGGAATGCACGACCACACCGCACGCTGAGCCCGGCGCTTCGTTTCAGCAAAGACTCCTGAGCCGCGTTGAGGGGCAATGAACGGCGTCACGACACGCACACCGTTGCCGCGACTTCGGTCGCGAGCTCGAAGAGACGCTCATCAGTAACCTGCGCGAGCGACACGCACTACGAACAGTAAAGGTGAGCCATTCATGATGCGCATGAATAACTCAAATACATTTTAGCCGGCTAGCGGCTCATAGGCGAATTGGGCAGCTTGTGTGCTAAGATCCGCCGTTCTATCAGGACATTACTTGCCTTCGGCGGAAGCTTCGACTGACGCTACCTTCTCTTGCTATGACACCGGTCGAACATTCAAAAGCACAATGAAGACGGTGATTGATCGAAAGAGACACTCCACCCAGCAATGAACGATTGATCGGAACACCGATGCGCGACGCAGACAATACTCGAAGGCCCGCCTATCTCGGAAGTCGTCTCGAACCCGGTTTCTTAACCGTGACTCTGTAGGGTGGATGATGGACGCAATTGTTCACGGGCAAAATCGCAGTAGGCGTCTCGAGAAGCGCGATGGCTATGTCGCTCTTGCGCCGGCGGCGGCGGCGATTTGTTATCCATTTCTGCTCAATGCTTTCCATGCTATCGTCGGCACGCAAGCCGCAAGCCTGCCACCCGTCGCAATCGCCTGCGCGACCAGTGTTTTGGTCGTTGCGTTCGTGGTGCCGTTCCTCGGGATCGCTCTAGCTTGTCGACCAACGTCCGATCCCGGTTCAAGACGCCTCGCCTATGCGAGCGTTGTGTCGCCGACGCTCTATGTTTTTCTCGGCGTTGTGCAAGCCCTAATCAAGAGCCCTATTCCCGATGAGGTCATCTGGTGCGCGATCTGGCTCGCAATCGCGAAATGGTCGCAGTCTGCACGAGGTCCGGCTGAATCAGCTGAGCCTGTGGTCGGAGGTTGGCGGGTTGTCCATGGAGTAACGGCCGTGGTCCTGAGCCTATATGTGGTGTTTCATCTAGCGAACCATCTGTTCGGCTTGATAGGTCCTGATGCGCACGCCGCAGTGATGAAGATCGGACGCGTGGTTTATCGCTCTGCCGTAGGTGAACCCTTGTTGGTTGCAACCATGCTTTTCCAGATAGGGACCGGCCTCCTTCTGGCGTGGCGGTGGAGCGCCTCGGCGCATGACTTCCAGAGGACCTATCAGGTCGCTTCGGGCGCCTATCTCTCAGTCTTCATTCTCGGCCACATGAATTCGGTCTTCGTCTACGCACGAAGCTTTCTCGGCATACCCACGGATTGGAACTTCGCGATCGGAGCTCCGACTGGGCTCATTCATGACGCTTGGAACATCCGTCTGCTCCCTCACTACGCGCTCGGCGTCTTCTTTGTCTTGAGCCACCTCGCTTCAGGATTAAGGGTGGTGCTGATCGCACAAGGTGTCGATCAACGTACTGCCGGTCGACTTTGGGGTGTCTGCTTCGCTATAAGCGCCGTCGTAGCATCAGCGATAATCGCCGGAATGTCTGGAATCAGAATCGGTGCATTCGCTTCGTGAGTTTCGACCACAAAACTGCCTGGCACACGCCTTTTTCAGCGAGGCCCGTGGAAACTACGTCTCATCGTATGGCGCTGCCAAGCGATGACTACGATCCGGCGATCGCCGATGGGACCTGGCGGCGGAGAAGTCCCGACCCGCTTCCGTTTACGCTCCATCGCCCAGGTCATCAGCACTTGCGGTGCTGCAGCTACCCTATAGCCAATCTAAGGCGTGCTATCGCATTCTCCTACTGACGAGACGACCCGCTTCGGAAGATAGTGAAGAAAGGCAGTCGGTGGTATTTTCATTAACTGCCGGAAGGCAAACGAGAACGCGGCAACGCTGCTGAAGCCGACATCTGCCGCGACGCGCGAGATTGAACGCCCGACCGAGAGTTGATCGATCGCAAAAGCTATTCTTGCTCTTTGTCGCCAAGCCTTGAGGATCAATCCAGTTTCCATTGAGAAAATGCGGCTAATCCTGCTCATGAAGGATCAATCGAACGACAAGCTCGGCTTTCTCGGACGGTATATCGGGCGTAAGGCGGTGAGCATCAATTATGAGTTAGCCCTTTGTGGGTATCGGCTTCGGCCTTTTCTAGACCCCGAACAAACACTGCGATGATGACGGCTGGATCCATAGAACGTAGCGCAGCTGCAAGTGGGATGAATGCTGCGGCTCGCTACGTCGGATGGTCGCTGGGTTCGGCCTTGGTTTCGCTGATCTTCGGACTAGCTAGGCGGAGATCATAGCACGATCTTTTGTTTGGTTGCAGGAATGACCTTCGCCCTGATGGGAGCTGCTAGCAGCAACGTTCGCCAACTTAGATAGCTTCCAAAACCGGAATGCCAGCACTTCTCGAAAGTGTTGCCGTTATCTGACTAGGTGAGCCGCTGCAGACGTCGTGGCGGAACCCTAACCAACCGCGCAAAACATTCCTGAATCATGTCCCCGGCCAAGCGCCATCCAGACACGTGCGCCATCCATCGATCTTCCAGCTAATCCCGCTGCTTTGCTGCTTTCAATTTTTTGCCAAAGATTTGAGGTGGCGGACAAAACCGAGCACATCGTCGGGCATCAGACGGCCGATCGCGCGGGTCGAATAGACGGCCGTCACCACTTGGCCTTCGGGGTTCAAGACGAAGCCGGTTGCCTGGAGACAGACGGGATCGTCATTAACGAAGGCGCCGGTCACCGCGGAAACCGCTCGCGCGTCAGCACCGTAAGCGACGGGGAAACCGATTTTGTGCTTTTCGACGAGCATTTCCGATTTTTCCCGGTCGTCTACCGATACCGAGACGACCTTGATGCCTTCACCGACGAATTTGTCTGCCGCTCGCGCGAAAGCGGCGAGCTGAGCGTTGCAGTACGGGCACCAGGAGCCACGATGGAATAAAACCACGCCAAACCAACCTGCAAGATCGGCAGGCAGGCGGATTTTTCCGCCCCCGACGCGAGCGAAGGTAAGAGATGGAAAGATGTCGCCGTTTTGCAGCATCATAATCGGCCTCACTGTTTGAACCGCAAGGCGCTCGAACCGCCCGCGGCTTCCTCAAGAACGGCCCCGCATCCGGTGACCAGGTCTCTTCGCTGATCCCATCTCCGGAAGGCGCGCCGATTCGATGAGGTCGTTGCTTCGCATAATCGAGCCGCCTAGCTCCTCAAGCCGACATTGTAAGTCGGTCACAGGATCGAATTATACGACGTTAGCTCGGAGATTGACCAAAGGACGTCGGCAACGCAAAATTGATTCTCGCCATAAAATCAATAAACGATAGTTATAGTCAGTCGCGCAGTGCGCCCCCGAGCCAGATGCCAGTGGCCGCGTCTGCAGAAACTCGCCGCCTCGGCAATCGATCAACGTCCCAGCCTGCGGGAAACGGCCGCCTATCCACTCCTGAACTGGCATTGCATGGCGCCAATGACGTCATGTGTGGCATTGACGTGGCACACCTAATTCGCCAGGTGCGTGCGGCACGCGGGCTCCTCTCGCATCGGACCTCATCAGCACAATGGACGCGTTGGAATGGAAACCATAACAGTCAGACATTTTCCCGTGAGGTGACGTCAGCTTAGCATCGCTCAAGCGAGCCTAACGTTCCACCACGAATTTCAGATAACATTTGAAATAGCCAGTCTCGTGACGACCTCTTCCCGCCCGTTATAACGGATACGATCGTGATTTTCCTATCGAGGATCATCATCTTTCCGACTTGTTGCTCAAAAGGACAAAGCCCATGAAGATCCAATCCATTATCGTCCTTAGCCCGCTCTCGCCTTCTCGATGACCGGCCCTATTTGCGCCCATGATAGCGGGGCGGAAACCGTCACGAAGAACTTCGAGGCGGCTATTCCCAATATCCCTGGCAAGTCGCTGATTGCTGTGGAAGTCGATTACGCACCGGGCGCGGCCTCTCCGCCCCACACCCACGCGAAATCTGCTTTTATCTATGCATATGTGATCTCAGGCGCGATCGAGTCGAAGGTAAATGATAGCGAGACGCGCATCTATCGGGCCGGCGAGAGCTGGTCTGAATCTCCGGGTTCGCTCCACTCGATCAGCCGCAACGCGAGCAAGACCGAGCCGGCGAAGCTGCTCGCCCTGTTCGTCCTTGACACCAATGACAGCCCGCTCACCACTCCTACCAACTGACGCTTCAGACGCAGTGAGCAACGAACGTCCTCAAAAAGCTAACGATAGACGAGTACAATGCGTTCACTCGGTTCACCGGGCCTGCACCGCATCGAACGGATCTTAGCCACGCTCGCTAGCACACTCTACGACAAGCCAACTGCCCGCGCCGTCGAGGCTGTTTGCGGCAGGATCGGCAACCCCAACGCAGATCTTCCCGCGCTACGATTGCGCAAACTACTTGCGCGACGTCGAACAAACGAGCCTCAATGTCGCTAGACTTGATTGGGTAATCGGCAATTCGGCGACTCAAATTGCACCAGCTAACAACGGCGGTCTGAGGGCGACCTCGGCTTCCTGCACGAGGCACGGACTTTGACATCATCTACCGTATTTGTGTCAGTGCGCTGTCGCGACGAACTCCTGTCAGTTGGAGCGGCAGCGCATGAGATTCAGTGAATTTTGCAAGCAAACATCGCCAATTTCAGAGGGAATACGGCTCTCCGCGGTACTCGGACTGATCATTCATGCACCGGGAATCATCGACTGAAACACTTCATCACGCAGATAAAAGTAGTGGAAGAGCGCCGCGGCTGTATGCACGCCGGCAACCCAGAGGATGGCGTTACCTAGCGTGGCATGTATTTCCATCATCAGATGACCCAGGCCATGCGCTTTCGTGATCTGCGGGGCGATGTCGAATCCGGGAAGAGTGACGGGAATCCCCTCAAGCCAGGTACCAAGCACGGCCGTTGTTGGAATCGCAATGAGGAACACATAAAGCACGAAGTGGACGAGCTGCGCGATCAGGGTCATCCATCGCGGCATCGGCTGCTTCGCTGGCGCGCTGTCGATCAGCCTCCATACCAACCGCAGTACGACGACACTGAAAACAAGAACCCCGAGCGTCTCATGAATCCTCCGGAGCCCGTCCGCGGAGGCGGAATAGAGCGAGTAGCCATCGCCACTGCTCAGCACATAGGCGACAAGAACCAGCATGACCGTCAGCCAATGGAACAATCGGGCGCCGGCGCCGTAGCGAGAAGAAGTGCTGCGCAAAGCGATTACCTAACTTGGAAACTCACCACCGCGGCTTCGCCTCTGGCTCCGGGCAGCGTCCCCCTGAAGATGATTTCGACGAGCTGTTCAGGAAAGGGCCAGTCTCGCCACACCGATCAGGTTGCTGGCGCACCGAGGCGTGCCGCCGGCCTCCCTGCGCACGTTGCCCGCCGCGGCGAATGCGGCGACGACGAGGACATAAAGCCTCTCCTGGACGGCGGTGTTCAGCGTTGCTCCGAAGCGCGCTGAACTCTTGACGGCATTGGCGTCGGTCGCTCGCATCTGTCGTTCCATCATCGAAACCTCCGCGAGCCGACCGAATTCATCGAGAAGCAGGCGCTATCAGGTTGCCATTTTCTTGCCGGCTGAGTTGGCCAGAGACATGGATCGCATCACCGACCTCAAACTGTTGTCTTTCATATCGACCCTCGTTGCTTTTCGCGCTGGTCGCGTCTCGTTGGCGGCATTTAGTATTTGAATGACGATGGTTGAAGAATGACCCTGCAACTGCGCCGAGTGAAATCACCTTTCGCCATAGAGTCGATAGACGATCGTTATTGCCGCCTCCGCGGTGTGACGACGCCATAGCGTGGAATGCCTGCAGGCGCATATCCAAGCGACTGGCCCTCGCGCCTTTGGACAAATCGAGTTTTGCTCGTTCCATAGCGACGCCCGCTTACCCTTGTCGCAACCTAGGCGATCAGCGTAGGACAACCTGGATCTCTGGAGATGCGACGGGTGGCATTCCTCACTACGACGCTGTTGGTCGGCGATAACGATCGTATATCGACTCTATGTCGAAAGGTGATTTCCCTTGACGGGCCTTGCAAGCTCATTCTCCAACGCGTCGTCATACCGCAGCTTTCAAATGACGTCACCAACACGCGATCAGATCGAGAAGCCAGGAGGCTCGATATGCAAAGCAACGGCGTAAACCCGGCTTCAGTAAGTGGTAAAGCCGCCGATTTCGGCGAACCATGGGAAGATGGCTACCGGTACGTAACGGCGGACAGGATCGGCGAAACGATCCATGTTTCCGACCAGCTCAGCTACAAAAATAAGGACAAAGTGATCGCGCCGGATTCTCCCGATAAAGCCGGCCCGGTTGCAATGCCGCTGACGTCACGCTTTTGGTGCGCCTCAGGACAACGCTGAACAACGTCGTCGAGGAGACGGATGATGTCCGATAGCGCTGCAGCCATTCCACTTCGCGCGCTCCCTCCGGATGACCGTGTTTTGGCACGGGTGCTCGCGGCGTACGTGGCCTCGGCAACAATCTGGCTTGTATTCGCCACGGCCGTGGGGCTCCTCGTCAGCTTCAAATTCGCTTACCCGGATTTCGCGACCACGCCAGCGCTGTCGTTCGGTCGGCTGCGCGCGATACACACCAGCGGAACGTTTTATGCCTGGGCGAGCCAGGCGCTGATTGGGCTTGCGCTGTTTGTCGCAGCGCGCAGTTCTGGCGCAAGGCTCTACAGCGAGCGCCTCGCATGGATCAGTCTTGCGCTCCTCAATGTCGCCGCCGTGCTGGGCACGGTCACACTCGATCTCGGCTTCACCTACGGCCAGGAGTATCGCGAATGGCTGTGGTGGATTCGCGTAATCCTTGGACTCGGCTTGATCACCGCGGTCTGGAATATGATCGCCACTGTCGAGCGCCGGGATGGCGAGCATATCTATGTTTCTAACTGGTATACTATCGGGGGCACGCTGTGGACGATTGTTATGGTCGTGGTGTCGATGTTGCCCTGGTATCAGTACGGACTGGGTCAGGTCGCGGTACAGGCCTTCTTCATGCATAACGCCGTCGGACTATGGTTCACGCCCCTATCGCTCGGTGTATCCTACTATGCGCTGCCGAAGCTCTTGAACCGGCCGATCTATTCATATTCTCTCGGCGTCTTTGCATTCTGGACCAATCTCATCTTCTATCCGATCATCGGCGCTCATCATTTTGAATTCAGTCCACTACCATGGTGGCTGCAGACTACGGCTATCGTCTTCAGTGTGGCCATGCTGGTTCCAGTGCTGAGCGGCACCGCAAACTTCCTTCTCACCTTCCGGGGGACTCACGAATGGATATATCGCTCGCCTGCGGTTTTCATCCTCGTCGGCGTCTACGGCTATCTACTGGGTTCGGCACAAGGCACATTCGAGGCGTTTCGCTCGCTGCAGCAGCTTTGGCATCTGACCAATTACACGGTAGGGCACTCGCACCTGACGATGTATGGCTTCGTCACTTTCGCGATTTGGGGCGGCATCTACGCGCTGTTGCCGCGCGCCACCGGCAAGTATCCCTACAACCTGGCCATGGGTATACATTTCTGGCTGTCCGCCGTCGGCGTCGTCATATACGTTGCGGCGCTATCGGCCGCCGGCACCATTCAGGGGCTCGATTGGTTTCGAGGACTCACCTTCATCCAGTCGATCGAAGATGCGGCGCCATACTGGCTGTGGCGCTCCGTCGGCGGCTCGCTGATGTTCGCTGGCCATCTTGTCTTCGCTTTCAACGTCTGGACAATGACCTACGGTAGGTCCTGCACCGAGCTTGCGGCAGCCAAGACGGTGCCGGCATGAACAGGACATTGGCCATTTCTGGCGGTTCAACGCTGATCTACACTGGACTGGCGATTCTTATGGGCGTGCTGCCGGGAATCTGGCTGTCGAAGGTGCCACCGACGCCGGGCCTTAAGCCACTAACCCCGATTGAGGCGCGGGGTCGAGATGTCTATGTCTCCGAAGGCTGCTTCTATTGCCATACCCAGCAAGTACGCCCGCTCTCCGGAGATAAGCCGTTTGGCCGCCCGTCTGCGCCGGGCGACTATGCCTACCAGACAACGGAATTACTAGGTTCGGAGCGCACTGGTCCAGACTTGAGCAATATCGGCACGCGGCAGTCGAGTAGCATATGGCAGTATATCCACCTCTATCAACCGCGTGCAGTTGTACCGCAATCGATCATGCCGGCCTTCCCCTGGCTGTTCAGGATTGTGGACAAACTACCTCCAGGAGAGAAAGGGGTGCCATTGCCGCCCCAGTTCGCGCCAGGCGGTACCGTCATCCCCAACGACGACGGCAAGGCGCTCGTAGCCTATTTGTTGTCGCTGAAGCAGCCCCCGCTCGTTCCGACGCAGTCCCGCGCCGCGACTGAGAGTCCTTCGAGCGGGTCCTTGGGGTTTGACGCCACCAAGGGTGCCGCATTGTTCGCCGACAACTGCGCATCCTGCCATGGCGCGGAAGGCAAGGGTGTGCCGGGAACGTTTCCGCCGCTCGCCGGAGATCCGGTGGTTAACGATGCCGATCCCACGGCACATATTGGCGCTGTGCTGCACGGACTTGGCGGGCGGGTAATCAATGGCCAGAGCTATGAAGCGCAAATGCCGGCGTTTGCCGATCAATTGTCTGATCAGCAGATCGCTGACATCATCGATCACGAGCGATCCTCGTGGGGCAATCGGGGTGCCTTAATCAGTGCGGCTGATGTCGTCGCGGCCCGCGCCAACGAACCACTGCAGAAGCAGGCAACGACGCCGAAGCAGGTCTCGCCAGTAGCGCCCCCGGCACCGACGTTCGATGCTGCGGAAGGATCGAAGCTCTTCGCCGACAACTGCGGCGTCTGTCACGGCGCCGAGGGCAAAGGCGTTCCTGGCACATTTCCGCCGCTTGCAGGCGATCCGGTCGTTAATGCCGCTGACCCTGCCGAACACATCACCACCACGCTGCGCGGCCTTAGCGGTAAGGCAATCGACGGCCAGAAGTACGAAGTAGAGATGCCGCCGTTCGCTGACCGACTATCTGATCAGCAGATCGCCGATATCATCAATCACGAGCGCACGTCATGGGGTAACCACGGGCCGTTGGTGACGCCTGCCGAGATCACGAAGCTCCGCGCTGAAAAATAGGAGGCGACGATGACCGATACGATTACCGCCTGGATTCTCTCGGCGCTTGGCTACCTCTGCACTGCGCCTTCGATCGTTGGTGGCGCTGGCGGTCCTAGTCTTGCCGGACCACTACTCGGCAATGCGCTGGTGGCGGGTGGGGCCGGCCTCGTGACACTTAGCTGCATCGTGGCGGCGGTGTGGATGCTGGTCACCCCCGGCGAACGGGATCCCGATCATCCAAAATATCGCGTCCTGCATGCCGACCGTTAGAGGAATGCAACACGTGCCCGATCCGCGCATCCGCATCTATCTCGACGAAGCGACCGATCCCGTTACCGATCAGCGGCCACCGGCGCAGATAGCGCTCGACACCAAGAGCCTTGCCGACGGCGAACACGGCCTGCGCATCGAAGCCCAGGACGCCACTGGCCAAGTCGGCGTCCGACGCCTTCGGTTCCAGGTCCGCAATGGGCCCGGGATCACACTCAGCGGGCTCGGTGATGGGGCCGTCGTTCACGGTACGCTGCGCTTCATGGTCAACGCGTTTGGAGCCGAAGAACCATTCGAGCCGCACCGGGCAGAATCGCCCTCGCCAATCCCTGTTTGGGTTTGGGTGCTAAGCCTGCTGATCGTTGCTTGGACCGCCTGGTATGTCGCGACGCTTTGGAACGTTCCCGCGAACTACGCCAAAACCCCGACCTATTCCGCGTCAATGAATCCATTCAAATAGCGCGCCGCTAGAAAAGCGAGCTTAACAATGAGGGGCTTCGCCCCAGCATCAGGAATCAAGCGCACATGCCACGCACCATAGTCAACAAGCACGGCTTCCCCGGCGTCAGGAAGCGGTCGGACTTTGCTAGGCGGCGAAAACCCTACTACGCCCGCATCAGCAATGGTTGCGAAAACTTCATCTATAGCAAGAACTTCGCGACGGCCGAGGAGGCCGCTGCGGAATATCAGCGAATGAGGGCTGAAAAGTCATCGCCCCTATCGTCGAAGGATTACCGGTGAGCATCCTGCCCGAAGTGACCACCCCGGCGCCACTGGCCCATCCGGGTTTCCGCGACTCCGAGCGAATATGCGCGTTCACGACACAGTGCGTGGAGGTGACTAGAAAGCGACGCGATCCAATCGAGCGGCATCGGCTCTTGATCATGGAGGCTCTCCCTTGGCTTGGCATAATGGCCACAGGTTTTTTCGATCACCGTCCTACCTTTATCGCTTCGTTATGAACACAAGTGACGGCAGCCCACATGAAGCCATCCAGGTCGATCCCTTCGCAGCGCTAGAAGTCGGCGCTACACAACAATCAGAGCCTTGATCATGGAAATTCGCCTCGGCACCAGGCGAAGTGATTTGGCCCGCTGGCAAGCCAGTCACGTCGCCGCTCTTATTCATGGCGTCGAGCCGGCCGCTGAGGTAAGACTCGTTTTCACAAGTTCGGTTGGCGATAGAGATCGACGGTCGTCCTTTCAACAGTTTGGCGGCATCGGAGCATTCACGAAGGAGAGCGAAGACGCGCTTACGCACAAAGAAGTTGACTTGGTCGTTCACTCTCTCAAGGATCTTCCGACCAGATTGCAGCCCGGTTTGGTATTGGCGGCCGTTCCCAAAAGAGCGGATCCTCGTGACACAATTTGTGGCGTTACATTAGATCAGCTACGACCAGGGCTGCGCGTCGGCACTGGATCAATTCGCCGCAAAGCGCAACTTCTCGCTCTTTGCACTGGTCTGGATGTTCGACCCATCCGTGGAAACGTTTTTCCAAGGCTTTGTAAGGCAAAGAACCGAGAAGGAATAGACGCTACTCTATTGGCAGCGGCGGGGTTGTCACGGCTAGGATTGCTACATGAGGCCTCACAGATACTAGACTCGAATGTTTTCCCGTATGCAGTCGGCCAAGGCGCCCTCGCGGTCGAAGCTCGCGAAGAAGATACCGCACTCATAGCACTGCTTCAAAAGATTGAAGATCGGAAATCGCGCACCGAAGTAGACGCAGAGCGCGCATTGATGAGAAGTCTCGATGCGGGCTGCAGCTTACCGCTCGGGGTTTCTGTCAGATGGGTCGCCGGGACATTAACGCTTCGAGGACAGGTGACTCATCCAGATGGCCACACGAAGATTGCTGATGAATGCGTTGGGACGGCCGATCAAGCCGACGCAATAGGCACACGTCTCGGAGACAAACTTCTTCAGCGAGGTGCGGAGGAGATATTGAAGGCTGTGCCTAGCATCATGGAAGAGCAAAGGCCAATCTGAATTCGATACCTGGCATGACGAAGGACTTCGGGTCTTTGGATACCGCATGCGATTTCGGCGCGACCAGTTGCAAAGCCTGAAACCTGGCCCCACCAACGAAACGCAAGGCAGGCGGCGGCGTTTTGCTGCCCAGCGCGCGCGAGCACTCCTCCGCAATTCGTGTCGGCGCATCTAAGTCGATCTTGACCTTGCGGCGCTGACGCTGAAGATAGTCTTCGTAGGGCACCAGCGGCCTGCTTTTCAAGTGGGACATAAGCGCGTTGGTCCAAAGGATCGCTTGGAACACGGCGACCTCAATTCGGCTCCCCGAGCACGAAAGTGAAGGGCACAACGAAGAGCTCATCGCCCTGATCATTGCTGACATGCAGAACCCAGTCACGCCAATCCTCGAGGCTGCGCTCTTTGGTGAGGGACTGCACGATGCGGTTCGCATGATCCCGCGCTTCAGCAAGATCATCCACGACGGCGCCGCGGCGATCGACGAAAACCTTCTTGGTGTTCGCGCAGTGGAAATATACGTGCGTCATTTCGACTCCTTCAAATGCGACGGTTCGCCACGATAACTCTGCGTTGCTGGTGTCCTCGACGGCGGGATACCAGGAGATCTCGACCAAGTGCCCCTAAGTTTCACGTCTGCGATGTGGAACAGGCGGACCGCCGCGTCGCAGGTGGAATCATCTCCCTTTCGTGGTTAGGCATAAGCGGCGGCAAGCTATGATGATTTCATGCCGGCGCTCTGCGGCGCATCTCCGATAAGCTCCTGATGCGAAGCTCCCCAGAGCAGGCCAGTCCCGACGACGGCAGAAAGACTCGAGGCGGCGAACACAGCGATTTTTGCGGCCGAGAGGTCGGTGGCGCTTGGAAATGCCTGTCCGGCGATGAAGAGCGACATCGTGAAGCCAATGCCAGCGAGGGCTCCTGCCCCACCCAGCTGCCGCCACGTGTATTCGGCCGGCTTGACGGCTATGCCTGTGCGCACTGCCGCTGCGGCCGCGAGGAAGACGCCGAGCGGTTTTCCTATAGCGAGACTAGCGACGATCGCAGCCGTGAGACGGCCATGGCCAGCGAGGACGCTTGGGTTGATCGTCACTCCCGCATTCGCCAATGCGAAGATTGGGAGGACAACGTAGCTCGATCGCGCGCCTGCGTGTCGTAGCAGTCGATCGGCGGGCGATTCAATTCTATCGTAGATTGCGTCGAGCGCCTGCAGGGCTGGAGTGGAGGGGCCGCGCCTGAGAACTTCGCCCTCATGCCGAGCTTCGGACGCGATGATGGTGCTCGCCTGCGTCATCAGGGCGGCCAGATTGGCGGGCGGTCGCGTCGGAATGAACAAGGCAAGTAACACGCCGGCCAATGTAGCGTGGAGACCGCCCGCGTATACGAGGGCCCACAGCGCAGCGCCCATCAGGATGTAGGGCGAGAGATGGTACACCCCAGATCGGCTCAGCAGCATTAGCGCAACTACAACCATCGCCGCCGCAGCAAGGTAGGCCAGATGGATTTCGCCGGAGTAAAACACGGCGACGACGACGATCGCACCGATGTCGTCAACGATGGCCGCCGCCGTGAGGAAGATACGCAGCTCGACCGGGACGCGGGAGCCCATCACTGCAATCAAGGCAATCGCGAACGCGGTGTCGGTCGCCATCGGAACACCCCACCCGTGCGACCACGGCCCCGCGGGGAGAACCAGCGAATACAGACACGCCGGCACAACCATGCCGCCGAGCGCGGCCGCGATCGGAAGCGCCGCGGAGCGACGGCTTGCGAGGTGTCCGACTGTCATCTCGCGCTTCACTTCCAATCCCACAACGAGGAAGAACAACGTCAACAGCCCATCGTTGATCCAATGGAGGATGGACACCCGAAAGGCTGCGCTGCCCAAGCTCACGCCGAACTCCCAGCGCCAGAGCGCCTCGAACCCCGGCCCGATCGGCGAGTTCGTCAAGACAATCGCCGCCACAGTCGCGACGACGAGCAAAATGCCGGCGGACGGGCCCCAGCTCGCGAAGTCCAGGGCAGCCGTACGGACCCGGTGGCCAAGCGTGCCAAGCATTGCATCAACGAGAGAACTTTCGTCCCAGGGTCCGTCGTAGCGCCGGCTGTTGATGTAAAATGTCGGCGTGAATCTCACGCCGCTCGCGCGTGCACTCGCGATGTCCGACTCCACCCTCGCCTTCGCGCGGCGAACCGCGTCGCTATCGCGAAGCGTGGGGTTGGCATGCACACCTAGGTCAGCGGCCACCGCCGAAAGGTCGTCCTCTGTGAGCTGCATCGACCTCGTCATCAGCTTGATGTGCGCCGACCAGAACGTCTCTGGTGTCTGAGCAAGCTCAGCGAGCTCCGCAGCACGGAAGGAAAGACTGTTGTCCGTGAGCGGCCTGTGGCGGAAGGCATAGCAAACGCGGTCGCCTAGTTGATCGCGCGCCTCCGCGATGCGCTCGTTGGCAGCCCTGCAGTGCGGACAGGCGTAGCTGCCGTACTCAACCAGCGAGATCTCGGCATCGGCGGGGCCGAGCACGTGCTCTGTCTTGTGATCGACCGCACGATCGAGGCGGCCGGGCGGGATCATAAGCTTCATCGCTGAACGGAGCCCAAGTGTTCGCGCGCCGTTCTCACCGGGTGCCGCTCGCCAGCAGCGACCGCGGCTCGCGCATCGAACGGATTGGTACGGCACAAGACGCCCGACACCTCGCCGTTGGACCCGACGACTGGGATCTCCATACATCTCGACGCGATGCGGCCGATATCGTCATCGAGCACGCAACTCACACTTGTGCTGAACGCACGCTCCACTCCGTTCGCAACACCCGCGCCCTCCACGAGCACGACGACGTTCTCCAACGGCGGACGTTCGACAGAGCGGAGCAAGGAAATGCGAGCGGTCTCTTCGATGTGCATGTCGGACCTCTGATGATCGTCCAACGGAAGGCCGACTTCGGCCGCAGCCGCGGGCGGGCGATGACGGATTAAGATTGGGTCAGCGACGGTGGAAAAGAAAATCACCTCTCGCCATGAAGTCGATAGCCAGCCGTTATCGGAACAGCTCAAAAGTAGTGCGTCACGTGCTGCGGGCCGGAGCGGAACTCTCGGCTGGCGCGAAGAGGTGCTCACGCGGTCATACTTTCGGCGGAAGGAGTATTATGCGCGGCTCAGCTGATCTCTCGGCAAAAGCGCTAGTGCTGCGAGCGCGGTCGTAAATCCCAAGCGCCCGTACACCCCGCCGCAATCGGAGCTGCGAGTAAACGGTGACCCAGAGCATTGCAGAAAGACCGGCCCCTCACCTCGCCGTCTCCCACCGCATCGATGCGGAGAGAAGAACCGCCTGTCGCTCTGAAGGCACACGGCCCGACATGGCTTTGCGCTTTCCACCCTGGTGCGGTGTCCGCCACTCGCACGGATTTCTAACACTCGAGGCGTCGGTTTAAGCAAGCTCCGCGCACCGAGGACGTCGGGGGCGCGGCCGTCCCGACCGGGTTCGAGGGTACCAACCGTCAATCCGCGCAAAACCAGCGTCGCGATGCGCCGGGGTCCCTTCGCCCACAAGAGCCCGTCGTCCAGTGGCTTCCTTTACCACGACGAAACTTTGGTTCTTCGAATGCGCATCACTCGAAGTTAGTGTCATCACGCTCTAGCCCATGAGTTCGCCGCGCCATGCGTGGTTACATGATTGTCTGCTCGCCACGTCCGCAGAGGCTCCTAACTCGTCGTCGCCCTTGAACTACCCGATGATGGGCCTCCTCACTGTAGTTTCGCCCAGGAAAGCGGCAATAATGGTCGTCTATCGACTCCATGGCGAGAGGTGATTTCCCTCGACCGAGTTGCAAGGTCATTCTCGTTGCGTGGTTTAAAGCGAACAGGAGCTTCCATGAGGATTCAGGTCTGCAAGGTCGCGAGTGCGCTCGCAATTGCTGTTCCTATCGCGATCGCCGCCACGGCCAAATCGTCAGCCTCGCCGATCAATGGCACGTCGATCAGGGCGACGATACCAGATTTGACGACAGACGTGCACTTATTGGCTCGGCGGAGTCACCACTCTGCACCGGCAGCATACGGTTCATCGTCCTACGACGGCTCCTGGGACCTCGTCTTCGTGACGCAAAGAGGAACCTGCGATTCCACTTACAGCTTCACTGTCGATGTGACCAACGGAATTGTCACGCATCCCAATCTCGTGAAGTTTCGAGGATACGTTGCAAAAACGGGCGCGGTTCGCGCTTCCGTGACGGTCCAAGACAAATATGCCGCGGGCGCGGGCAAACTGTTTGCGACGTCCGGTCGGGGGACCTGGAGCGGCCACTCAGGATCAGCGCGCTGTTCAGGCTACTGGACGGCGCGACGGAATTGACAGCAAACGGAAACGCGCGTTTCGTCGGAGACCATAATGGAATGAGATCTCCCAGACTAGTCGGCGTCGCAGTCTCGCTCAGCTTGCTTTTAACCAGTCTCGACGGGACAAGGCAACGGGAGACGCCTCGGCCCATCAGCGATCCCATCTGGTCAGGCAAATCCGCGCCCCTCGATACTAGTCGACTGGCGCTGGTGATTGGCAATTCGGCCTATCCCGATGCTGACTCTCCTCTTCCCATAATAACACGCAACGCGGAAGGCCTGACAAATGCTCTTCGCGAGCACGGCTTTCTGGTCGATGCCATTGAAAATGCCACGGGCTCGGACATGACACACGCAGTCGATCATCTAAGGGCAAGAGTACATTCGAACTCGACTGTGTTAGTTTATTTCGGAGGTTACGGAATCCAGTCTGACGGACACAATTATCTAATCCCAGTCGATGCGAAGATTTGGAGTGAAGAAGATATCCGTCTACAAGGGCTAAGCATTGACCATCTCCTCTCGCAACTCCAGACTTCAGGAGCACGCGTCAGGCTCCTAGTTATTGAGGCTTCGCGCCGCAACCCTTACGAGCGACGCTTCAGGACTTATTCACATGGGCTTGCGCCCATTCAAGGAGGTGAGAATGCTCTGACCCTGAGCTCAGCCGCGCCTGGTGCAATCGTCGAAGACCCTGATGAACTACATAGCCTGCTGATGACCGCTCTTCTTACGCAGATGGATTCTTCGAGGGGGATAGAGGAGGTCTTCAACAATACCCAGAATGCAGTGGTGACTGCATCTCAGGGCCAGCAGACTCCAGTTGTGTCATCTACGCTAACCGAGAGTGTCGATCTTTGGGCGGAACGGAGCGGTGTTCCCGTGTTCTCGGCCGGATCTGCGGTTAGCGGTCGCAGCGAGTGAACATACAAAGTTCTGCTGATCTGCAAGGAACAAAGGTCAGGGAAAGACTTCCAAGGGCGGGTCATCACTCAATCATCTCCGTGCTCTTTGGACCATTCTACGCGCCCGACCGCCGTCCAATATCGATCTCAACCGCCTGCTGAAACGTCCTTTTAGGGTTTCATGATCGTTTGCTCCTGCAATGTCCTCACCGACCGCGATGTTCGCCACGCCGTGAACACGGCCGAGGATGCGCTGCGCAATGCCAAACAGATCTATGACTGTCTCGGCTGCAGCGCTGAGTGTGGCCGCTGCGCGCGCACCATCAAGACGATCATCGACGAGGCGTATAGGGAATGTGCGCTAGCCTGTCAGGCCGACTGTCCGCATCGCCGGATCAAGGATGACGCGCAGGACGAGCCCAGAGTTGGACCCGCAGCGACCAACTTCCTTGGTTTTTCTCGGTAGGTGGCTCTCGGTTTCGTCTCGGGGATGCTTGGTAGTTTTTCTCAGAAGCGTTCTAAACTAAGAAGGGCAAAGGCCCAACCTCAAGCCTTGGAGTTCATCATGAAGGGCGACCCCAGAGTCATCGAGTATCTTAACAAGGGACTGCGTCACGAGCTCACCGCAATCAAACAATACTGGCTGCACTACCGGTTCTTGGCCAACTGGGGCCTGCTGGAAATGGCCAAGGCTTGGCGCAGGGAGCCGATCGAGGAGATGAAGCACGCTGACCGCTTCACCGATGTTGGGTCTGTCGGAGGATCGCTCGCTAGCCACGTACGCGTTTGATTATCTGTTCGACATGGGCGATCGGCGTCTCCGGCTGGATGCCGTGACCGAGATTGAAGATGAAGCGCCCTTGCGAAAAATTCGCCAAGGTGTTGTCGATCGCGCGGTCGAGTGCCGCACCGCCCGTGATCAGCACGAGCGGATCGAGATTGCCCTGTACGGCGACCTTGCTCTGCACGCGCTCGCGGATGAAGACGGGCTCGGCGGTCCAGTCCATGCTGACTGCATTGACGCCGGTGGCCTCGACGTAACCAGGCAGCTGCGCGCCCGCGCCGCGCGGGAAGCCGATGATCTTCGCATCGGGCACCTTGGCGCGCACGCCTTCGACGATGCGCCGGGTCGGCTCGGTTGACCAGCGCACGAATTCGGCGGGCGGCAGCACGCCGGCCCAGGTGTCGAAGATCTGCAAGGCGTTGGCGCCGGCCTCGAGTTGCGCCAGCAGATATTGGATCGAGCTCACGACCAGCACGTCGATAATTTTCGCGAACGCCTCGGGATGACGGTAGGCCATGATCCGCGCCGGCGCCTGATCGAGCGTGCCCTGGCCCGCGACCATATAGGTCGCAACCGTCCACGGCGCACCGCAGAAGCCGATCAGCGCCACCTCAGGATCGAGCGCGCCGCGCGCGATCCTGAGCGCCTCGAACACCGGCGCGAGCGTGCCGAAGTCGGCCTGCGCGGCGAGCGCTCCGACCTTGACGGGATCATCCAGCGGATCGAGCCGCGGACCTTCGCCGACCTCGAACCGCACCGAGCGGCCGAGCGCATGGGGGATCACCAGGATGTCCGAGAAGATGATGGCCGCATCGAAGCCAAACCTGCGGATCGGCTGCAGCGTGACTTCGGCGGCAAGCTCCGGACTGAAGCAGAGATCGAGGAAGCCGCCAGCCTTGGCGCGCACCTCGCGATATTCAGGCAAGTAGCGGCCGGCCTGCCGCATCATCCACAGGGGCGGGATGCTTTGCCGCTGGCCGGAGAGCACGTCGATGAGGGGCTTTGTCGCAGACTGGGGCACGAATGGTCCTGATGCAGAGTTGAGGTTCTTGATACACCGCCGCGCGCAGAAGCGGAGCATGGCAACCTGCTCAAATGCGCCGCGTTGGCTCAGTCAATGAAGGAGAACTCCATGGCTCAGACCTTCAATCCCGCGCCGCACGACAAGCACGTCGAGGACTTAGGCGAAGCGCTCGCGGCTGATCGCCACGCCAAGCTCGACACCGGGTTGGAAGATAGCTTCCCCGCCTCCGATCCTGTCAGCGCCACGCAGCCGACGCCATCGAAGGCCGACCGCAGATGCCGACAATATCAAGTCGATCTTCAAGCTAGCGGCCGCCGGTTTCCGATAGGCTTGCTAAGACCTTGTTAGTGATCTGCGGAAACCCCGGTCCGTAGAGTACCAAGCATCTTATCAACGTTGTCGAGGATCGGCTTGGAGCCCGCAGGAGCGTCCTCGCGCTTCAGAATGGCAATATGGGATTCTCCTGCTGCGAACCGCAAATGATTATTCGATGCCCGTGGTCGCCACTGGACTGGCTCGAAACCCAGGGCCGATCGCGCCACGCCACTGAAGTGGACGGCAACCTGTCCTTCCAACGCCGCAGCATCGGTCGCGATAGCCCGGCAGATTATCAAGGCCTACAAACAGTAGCGTCGGGTCCTAGCGCGTGCTCATCAAATTCGCATCGACGTGAGAGGGAAGCGTCGGTGGTTAAGAGACCGATTGCGCTTCCCGCATGAACGAGGGAAGCGCAGCTATGTGGCCAGGAGATTATTCATTGGTGAAGCCTACAACCGGACAATTCACTAGATTCCCCGTCGTCTTCACCGGCCCTCCCGCAGGGCTCACCAGTAAGCCCGCCGCACTTTTGGATTCAAGATCGTCGCCGTCAGTGATCAGTTTCCTTTGATCCTTCACGATAGCTTCCTTGGTCCACTCGGCTAGTCGTACGTCCCACATCGGGGAGTATCCGGCGCTGATCTCAGTGAAGTGCGCGAGGATGTCGAGTGAAGGCCCCTCTCCCTTGATAGCACTGTTGAGTCCCTGGCGATTCGGATCGTTCGCCCCCATGTTGCCATTCACAATCGTATAGATCACCTCGATCGCGCCGCTCTGAAGAATGTCGCTTTCCGCAGGCGCAAAGGTGGACGCCTCAAGGGTCGCCGACTCCTCGGAATTTGCGTCAAAGCTAAGATAACGCAGGTGTCTTCCGTTCGCGAATCCAGACCGGAGTTTCAAGTCGACAGTGCCCTTATCAGGACAGATGCTTGCTACGGAGTCCGTCACCACGGAGTAGTCAGGGCTGCCGTTGCAGAATGAAATTTTGTCCGGCCCGACGTCGAACGCGATGATCGGCGCATTGAAAACGATATTCATACTATTGGACACCCGCACCAGTGGGCTGTAGTGCGCATCCCCAATAGATCCGGCTCGGGCTGTCTTAGGAGGAAAGAAACTGGGCGCGTCCCCTCCGACCAACTTCTGCGAAGGTGAGAAATCGACCCGCCCTGATTTAAAGGTGAAGTTACCCGAGTCGTCCATTTCCGCAACCCGTGTGCTCTTCAGGTTCTTGGCATCAGTGAGACTCGGCGCCCACGTAAGTCCCATCTTTTGCGAAGTATCGTAATCGCTTACGTCGGTGAGAACGAACCAAACGGTCTCTCCCGAGGCAAGACGGCCGCGATGGAGCGGTAGCGTCACCACCTCTCGTACTAGGTCCACCTGGCCCGACGTAAGAAATTGCTTCGTGATCTTTTTGCCAGCAGCTGGATCGGCCGCTAGACTTACATGAGGTGTCGAAAACGACACCCCAAACATCACCATCGATCCGCAAATGCATCTGGCGAGCTTTCCGCTGGGCTTCATGACGTTACCTTCTTTGCATCCAGTCTGGTTTTGCACACGTGACATTAAAGCTAGTTCGCCGAGGGCCTGTCACTTTTTGAGTCCGGGATAGCCTTGAACATAGATCCAGTCAGTCGCTTTGGCAGGGATGTGGCAACCTAGACAATCTGAGCGGAAGTCGGTTGAGGTCGTTTTCACCGGGTCACCCGCGTCAAACCAGGACCAGCCCCAACCGTTGCCCCACAATTTATTATCGGGGTGACTGTTTTTGCCGTCCTTCACCATCATGAACCAGCCTTTGAGGCTTTGTTGATGGCTGACGGTCCCAGTCGTCATTTCCGAAGTCGCCGCGGCGTACACTTCTTTCACCAGGATCGAACCCTCGGGAAATTCGCCAGTCGTCCGATAAGCTGCCGCAGTTCCGGGCGACCCATAGACCACGTGCATCTCCTTAGCACCTTTGTCACCTGCAACAGACCAGCTCCCAAGGAATTCGTAGGTCGTTCGGTACTCCTTCGGGACATGCATGTTGCCTGCCCCGTCGACGAGTTGTTCTTGCGCAGAGGCGGCCTGGCTAGGTACGACCTGTGATACTAGGCAGCCGACGCTCACAGCGATAAACGATGCGGACGCTATGGCCGCACTTCTGAAAATCTTCATCACGGTTATCCCTACTTTTTGATAGACGGATTCTCGCTGGGCGGCATTTTCTTGGAGCCACTCTGGCCGGGCGGTAGCGGCACCTGGTCGAGCAGCGCGTAGAACTGCGTCCATACGTCATCCCGTTTCGCGCTTGCGATGTGGCAGTAGCCGCATTCCTCGACCGGCCGGACTTTGGCAGTGGCCGCTTTCGGTTCGTGGTGATTGAAGTTGAAATAACCCCAACCGTCGCTTGCCTTATATCTCTCGGTGTCCTTGACGGTTACATCCGCTCCGTTGAACGCCCCCGGGAAAAATCCTTTTCCCGATGGCGCGGTACTCGAACCGTCCGGATTGGTGGCAGGCTGCATAAGCTGCAATTCCTTCACGAAGATTGTTCCTTCAGGGAAGACGCCCGTTTTCTTGTAAATATCGTAAGAACCGGGCTCGATATACACGTTGTGAAATTCCGGGAAATTTGCTTGAGGCGGGTTCAAAAAGTTGGGCGTCAGTGGCGATCCAACGTAAACCCATTCGTGAAAGTTTTTTGGCAGAATAAGGTCTCCGTCTTTCGTGTATTCAGGAAGATAGCGGCCGGTGGCGTGCCAATCGTCGGGTGGCGGAAGCTGTGGTTGCTGCGCGAAGGCTGCGGTTGCTAGAGCGCCAACGCCAAGGACCGCGGAAAGTGCCAGTACGGTGCGTCTCATAATCTCTCTCCTATGACAGCTCGATATTGCCGATGAGGCAATGACTGCATTCTTGCGCAGGTGGTCTCATTAACTGCGCGCAGATCAGACTAGGGGTGGATGCCCAAGTGCGAAAGCAACAAGGGGGCATGAAATCGATGCCCGATGGAAATGACGCACTCTCGAACTATTGCTGTTTGATCATCGGATCTTTCTGTTCCCTCGCAACCCGGCGCAGTGAGTTGCGACTAATGGCCATGTCCAGTCCTTGCTGATGAGCTAGACTCTTTGCTCATCTGCAGATTGGGCCATTGAGTGTCCAATTCTTGTTGTTCCAAATGTCGCACGCGATCCCACGGAAGGGGCCAGTACAGTTTCTCGGCCGATACCGAGCCCCGATCACTCAATCCCTTTTAGCGTCGTCCACTCGCTCGCGGCTTGCCTCTGCCTACTCCGAGCGATTGTCGCGTCACCGCAGCTTACGAGCTAATGTCCAGCGTGTCGGTGGAGGCACTTCGCGAGAAGGCATAGTGTCTCGATTGGCGACACCTCACCGCGCCAGCGCTGAAGAGGCCTGCCTAGATCAAACAATGGGTGCATGACACTACCAGTCGGCAGGCGCTCTTTGTTCACTTCGACCCGGCTGCCGATCCGGATCGCCCAGCTCTTCGCTGGTGAACAGCCACGAGCGGCTTGGACTATGATCTGGGCGGCATCTTAGAATGCGATGAGCGACGAACCATCCCGCTGATCTGGTCGTACAGTTGACTTAGCGTCCGGTACCAAGTCGCGACCAGGGGGATTTTGCGTCCGGGCGGCGTGCGCACCATGCAAAAAGGACAGGAGGCTAGCCTAGGTCTGAACTGCCTCAGGCAGCGACGCTCGATCATAACCGGAGGATTTTAAAATCATAACTGAGACGAGTGCGAAGTGCTCTGCGTGATGGGCTATGGTCGACCTATGCTCGAGCGACGGATAGGGAAGGTTGACATGGAAGATCTCGACATATCAGCTGAGCGTCAAGCGAAGCATCCAGCGCACGGAAGCTCCGGTAATGGACATTCGTGTGCGAACACACATTCGTGTGCGGACATGTTGTGCATGAAACGAGCGTTGACGACGTCCACCGCAACCTTCGTTAGGGGCGCCGTCAATTGTGCGGCCGAAACATACGAACACCATTTTCGTGGCTCGCTTGAGCGCCTGCGCGAAGAACAACGTTATCGCGTCTTCGCTAACATCGAACGCGTCTCCGGTCGCTTCCCTACCGCCAAATGGCGCCGCCTCGACGGATCCGTTACTGAAATCACGGTTTGGTGCTCGAATGATTATCTGGGCATGGGACAACATCCGGAGGTTGTGAGCGCGCTGACAGCGACGGCACACCGCTGCGGTGCAGGAGCAGGTGGAACTCGCAACATCGCGGGAAATAGTTCGCCCTTGGTTGATTTAGAGGGCGAACTTGCTGATTTGCACGGCAAGGAGGCCAGTCTCGTCTTCACCTCCGGCTACGTATCGAACCAGGCCAGCATCTCCACGATCGGTAAGCTGATCCCAGAGTGCGTAATCTTTTCTGATGCATTCAACCACAATTCGATTATCGAAGGCATCCGTCAATCAGGTTGCGAAAAGCGAATTTTCCGCCACAACGATCTTGGTCACCTTGAGGCCTTGCTTCGCGAGGCGGGAAGCCGCCCCAAGCTCGTCGTGTTCGAATCGGTCTACTCAATGGACGGCGATGTGGCGCCGATCGGCGCAATCTGCGACCTTGCCGAGCGGTATGGGGCGATGACCTACCTTGATGAGGTTCACGCCGTCGGCCTCTACGGCGCTCGCGGCGGCGGAATTAGCGAGCGCGAGGGTGTGATGCACCGCTTGACGGTGATCGAGGGTACTCTCGCCAAGGGATTTGGCTGCATTGGCGGCTATATCTCGGCGTCGCGATCTATTTGCGATGCGGTGCGCAGCTTCGCGCCCGGATTCATCTTCACGACCGCCCTCCCTCCACCGATTGCCGCCGCAGCGCGTGCATCTGTTCGCTATCTGAAACACTCGTCTGCCGAGCGCGAAGCACACCAACGACAGGCCGCTGCAACGAAAGAGGCGCTCCAAGCCGCCGGGCTTCCGGTTCTCCGGACCGGAACCCACATCGTGCCTGTGATCGTCGGCGATGCGGAATTGTGCAAGGCGGCAGCCGATCGCCTTCTACAGCGCCACGCCATCTATATCCAGCCGATCAACTATCCTACGGTCCCGCGTGGGACAGAGCGGCTGCGCATCACGCCGTCGCCATACCACGCGGATACCCATATAGCTGAACTCGCGGCTGCGCTCGCTGAGACCTGGGAGGCCCTTTCTCTTTACTGAGAGAGCCGTGATTGGGAACACTCCCGCGACCGCCTGCGGCTTCGTCGGCAGGGCGTCGGCTAACCGACGGCGCAGCGTACAAGGGAAGGGCGTCGGGCGTTCCCGGTGGTGCAGCGAGGCAGCAAGCTGGGCAATGCAACATCGCTTTCACGTTTGTAGGGGCGATCGCGTGGCCCATCCTGCCCTCAGCGTTCAAGATCTGGCTCGCATCCGTTTAATGGGCAGCCCCGAAGAGCGAACCTCCTCGGCCTCCTGGGCTGTTCTCCCCCACGTCGCCGCTCGAACACGTTTGTCCCGAACCATCGTTCATTTCGATAAGCCCTCCAAATGAGGGTTCGTTGAAAACGATCACAACGAAACAACGGACGACGAGGACTGAACATGGATATTAGGCAGCGATCCCATCTGCTGATCGAAGATCTGTCCGTCGCGCGCGGCGAGCGCATCCTGCTCGACGGGATGTCTTTGCGACTAAGCGCGGGCCAAATCGCCGAAGTGACCGGTCCCAACGGAGTGGGCAAATCTACACTCTTGCGGGCGATCGCCGGCTTTTTTCCACTAGGATCCGGCCGCATGTCATGGGTGGAGTCCGAAGCCACGGATCCGGCGCCCCTGGCAGAACGCCTCCACTACGTGGGCCATCTCGACGGGTTGAAATCGTCGTTGACCGCCCGCGAGAACCTCGACATCGGCCTGGGATTTTTGGGGCGAGACCGCCGAACCCCGTTAGAGGCGCTGGACCGCATGGAGTTGGCCCACGTTCTCGATCTGCCTGTCGGCTATCTTTCCGCGGGGCAGCGTCGCCGTGTCGCATTGGCCCGGCTCTTAATCGTCGATCGTCCTCTATGGTTACTCGACGAACCGCTAACAGCGCTCGACCGGCACGCGCGCGCCTTGCTGAAGACTATCGTCGCCAGCCATCTCGAAGGCGGAGGATTGACACTGGCCGCGACCCACGAACCTCTTGGTCTGCGAGGGACAGTCCAAGTCAGACTTGGAACCAAATGATGGCCATTTCGCTGAAGTGCGGTCGCACCCCACATAGCGGTCTGTCTCGAGGTCGGGAGAGAAGAGATCACGCTGCTTTTCCGATTTCAGCGGAGCGGTCTCGACGCAATGGCGATGCCGGATGGGCACCATGACCCGTATTCTCCTCGTCGTTTTTCTTCGCGACCTCATGCTAGCCCGCCGCATCGGTGGAGGTGGGATTCTCGGTCTGGTCTTTTTCCTCAGCCTTGTGACGGTCGTACCTTTCGCGATCGGACCTGACCTACGCTTGCTGTCGCGGATCGGCCCAGCAATTCTATGGATAGCAGCACTTCTCGCGAGTCTATTAGGCCTCGATCGTCTATTTCAGGCGGATCAAGAGGACGGTTCGCTGGACCAGATGTTCCTGTCGCCGGCGCCCCTAGAACTCATTGTTCTTGTGAAGTGCATCGCCCACTGGTTTGTGACGGGGCTACCGCTCGTTATGCTCTCGCCTCTGTTTGGCCTGATGTTGGATTTGGATGGTTCCGCCCTCCGATCGGTTGCCGCAACGTTGTTGGTTGGTACGCCGGCCTTCACCTTTCTGGGGGCGATCGGGGCGTCTCTTACTGTCACCCTGCGGCGCGGCGGTCTGTTGCTATCGATCCTCGTCGTACCACTAGCCGTGCCGGTGCTGATCTTCGGTGTCTCCGCGGCGCAAAGTGCCACAACGCCCTTTTTGACACCGTTCTTGGTCCTCTGCGCGCTCGGACTCGCGTCCATCGCGCTCGCTCCGATAGCTGCGGCCGCAGCACTTCGTAGCGCGGGAGAGTAATGAGCGCGTGCGACGACAGAGTTTTCTTTCGGGCGAAACCTATGTGGAACGACTTCGGCCTTACCCGAAGCTAAGGCCGCTTGACCTCAGGACGAGCCTATAGCGGAGTATCGGAGTCAAACACAGCGGCAAGCCGATCCCGCTCGGCTTGGCTCAATGGTGCCGCTGGCGTGGATTGTTGGCGGCGCAATCCGAACAGGAGAGCGATCGCGCCCGCCGCGAGCACGAAAGCCGGCATTCCCCAAAGGAGAGCGGTTTCCAAGTCGAGTGGCGGTTTCAGCAGGATAAAGTTTCCGTAACGCTTAACCAGAAAATCGCGGACCTGCTCGTCACTCTCTCCGAGCTTAAGGCGCTCGCGCACCAGCAGGCGAAGGTCCCGCGCGAGCTCTGCTTTGGAATCGTCGATCGACTGGTTTTGACAGACCAGACAGCGCAGTCCGGCGGAAATAGCGCGCGCGCGTGCCTCAAGTTTCGGATTAGTCAGAATTTCATCCGGCTGAACCGCCCTTGCCAAGCTAGGGGCGACGCTTGCGAGCACGATCGAAAGCAGAAGAATGCGACGAAGCCACGTCATTCGGCGGGCTCCGGCGCTGCGCCGCTGTCGGCGACGCGGAGGCGAGCCGCGCGGCGCGCGAAGCCAATTCGGAGGCGTCTATCGGACAACGACACAATCCCACCGAACGCCATGATGACCGCACCGATCCAGATGCTCGTCACGAGCGGCTTCCAGAACAGGCGCGCATCGATCGAACCATCCGCGTGGCGGTCCCCAAGCGAAATGTAGATCTGCCCAAAACTCAGCGTTACGATGCCAGCCTCGGTGACGGTTGTCTGTCGCGTGGGAAAGCTCCGCTTGGCTGGATCGACGGCGGCCACGTATGCGCCGCCCTGGCTGATGACCGTATGGCCGATGAGTTCAGAATAGTTCGGGCCCTGCCGCGATCGAAAATTCTCGATGGTGGCTTGATAAGGGCCGAGATCGATCCTCTGGCCTAACTTGACGGTCGCGATACGTTCCACACCCCAACCCGTCGCCGCCAAGCCCATGAGTGTCAAGCCGAGGCCCGCGTGAGCGATCGCCGTACCCCAGGCGGAGCGCGGCAACCCGACCGCGCGTGCTAGCATCACCCGGCCGCCTTGCCCACGTGCCCAGATACGCGACGCCACATCGGTGAACGCACCAACGATGAGGTAGACGGCAAGGCCGAGACCGGCTGCAGCGAAGACGGAGCCACCGCGGACGGTGGCAACGAGCAAAATGGAGACTACAAGACCTCCCAACGCTGCGACCGTCACCCGTTGCGCTGCGCCGAGCAGGTCGCCGCGCTTCCAGGCGATCGACTGACCGAGCGGCATCAGCAGAACGATAGGCACTACGAGCGGGCCGAGCGTTAAATTGAAAAACGGCGCGCCGACTGAGATCTTGTCCCCCGTCAGAGCCTCAAGCGCGAGCGGATAGAGCGTCCCGGTCAGAACCGTAGCGCAGCAGGTGGTCAGCAGCAGATTATTGACTGCCAGCGTGCTCTCGCGTGAGAAGGGTGCGAACACGCTACGCTGGCTCAGGGAAGGTGCGCGCCATGCGTAGAGCGCGAGTGGCCCGCCGATGAATACAGACAGTATGACCAAGATGAAGACGCCGCGAGCCGGATCGCTGGCGAAGGAATGGACGGAGGTCAGTACTCCCGAGCGCACGAGGAACGTACCCAGCAACGACAGCGAGAACGTAAGTATCGCCAGCAACAGTGTCCAAATCTTGAGGGCTTCACGTTTCTCCATGACAGCAGCCGAATGGAGGAGCGCCGTGCCCGCAAGCCAGGGCATCAATGACGCGTTTTCGACCGGATCCCAGAACCAGAATCCGCCCCAACCAAGGGTGTAATAAGCCCAGTACGACCCCATGGCGATGCCAAGCGTCAAAAAGATCCAGGCGATCAGTATCCAAGGCCGAACGTAGCGGGCCCAAGCGGCGTCTAGTCGGCCACTGATCAGCGCGGCTACCGCGAAGGAGAACACGATCGAAGAACCGACATAGCCGACGTAAAGGAGCGGCGGGTGTATGGCAAGGCCCGGGTCTTGAAGCAGCGGATTAAGGTCCTGGCCCTCAAACGGCGCAGGAAATCGTCGCAAGAAGGGATCGGAGGTGAACAGAATGAAACAGAGGAAGGCAAGGGAGATCCAGCCCTGGACCGCTAGCGTATTCGCGCGTAGTTCGTTCGACATGCCGCGCTCGAAAATCGCCACCGCCGCTCCAAAAACCGCGAGAATCAGAACCCAAAGCAGCATCGATCCTTCGTGATTGCCCCAGACCCCTGCGATTTTGTATATAAGTGGTTTGGTGGTGAGTGAGTTCTCGGCGACCGTCACGAGACTGAAATCGGACACCACGTGAGCGTAAGTCAGTGCTGCGAAGGCATAACCCAAGAGCAGGAACTGGGTGATTGCGGCAGGGACCGCGATTGAAGTAAGTGCCGAGTCGCCAGTACGGGTTCCCCAGAGCGGCAGAATTGATTGAAGCAGCGCGACGGCGAGAGCCAAAGCGAGCGCGTAATGTCCGGTTTCGATGATCATCTTGTCGGTCCCATCAGCTGGGATGTTTCGTGGCGCGCGGCGCTATTGCGCTCGCGCAGATCTTTCGTTGCGCCAAGTGCCTTCTTGCTTGAGCTTGTCAGCCAGGTCCTTGGGCATATATCGCTCGTCGTGTTTTGCTAGCACGGTGTCGGCATGAAAACGGCTCGGTCCTTCCACGGTGCCCTCGGCGACGACGCCCTGTCCTTCACGGAAGAGATCCGGCAACAATCCGGTGTAGCTGACCTTGATGTCGTGCTTTAGGTCTGTCACCGCGAAGACGACAGTCGACGATCCCTCATGAGTAAGTGAGCCACGTTTCACTAGGCCGCCGATGCGCAGCCGTGTCCCTAGCGGCGGCGCCTTTGCGGCCATTTCGCTCGGCCCATAAAAGAAGACGATACTGTCACGCAACGCAAACAGGATGAGCCCTATCGCGATCGCCAAAATGAAGCCAACTGCGCTGATGATAACGAGGCGCCTGCCCTTTCGCGTCAAGATCTACTCCTTTAGACGAAGCCGTCGGACGAGTTCATCCACGCTGGCCGACGCTTGCTCATCGCCTGCTAGCTGAGCACGTGCGCTTGCGACAGCCGCCTCGGCCTTCTTGCGCTCACCCAACGCCGCGTAAGACCTAATAAGTTGTAGCCATCCTTGAAGGTGATGGCCGTCCTTCGAGAGTTTCTCGGCGAGCTCCGCTACCATCCCCCGGATCGCGTTGCTCCGTTGCTCTGGAGGAAGCCCTGCAATGTTCGCTCCGGCTTGCCCGGCGTGGATGTCAGGAACCGCGGCAGCGAGGCTAAAATCTCCATTGGACGGCCTCGATGCGATCGGCATGTCAGGTTGGCTGGGAGCGCCGACCTTGAGGTACGACGCGAGCGCGACGAGCGGCAGAATTAAGATCATCGCCAAAGCCGCCGCGCCGCGTCGCTCACCTCCACGACGGGACGCATGCGGCCGGCCCTCGCATGCCGAGTTGAGTGACGCGAGCAGCCGGCGCTCGATCTCGGCGCGAGTCGTCACGGCATCTTCAGATGCTAGCAGTCCGCAGCGCACGTCTTCATCCGCTTCAGTCAGAAGATCGCGATAGAACGTCACATTCGGATCGTGAGCGCGAACGACCTCGCGCCGCTCGGAAAGCGACCGCGCCAGCGCCAGCGCGACTGAAGCCGTCATCATTGCAAAAATGGCCCACAGCACGTTTCAAGACCTCCGTTTGTCCTCGCCACCGCATCTCGCACCACCCGCCGGCATCTGCCGCCGTTGAAGCTCGGGCTAACCGACTGTGCCGTTGTCATTGTCCGGTCGGACTTTGCGAACAATGTAAGCGGACGGAGCCCTACGACGCCGAGACAAGAAACGATCCTTCTTGCAGCCATCGCGGAGTGCAATGGAGTCGTCATGGACGCGCCGCCTCGGCAATCGCCGCCATCAAACCAGGCCGACTTGCGTCCGAGATGCCACCAACCAGCTTGTAAGCGATTGTGCCATCGCCCTTGATCACGTAGGTCTCGGGAACGCCATAGACACCGAAATCGATTCCCGTTCGGCCCGAGCGATCAGTGCCGACCTGTGCGAACGGGTTGCCGTGAGCGATGAGATAGGCCAACGCATTTTTGGGATCGTCCTTGTACACAATGCCGGTGAGTTTCACGCCCCGTCGCTGCAGCGTCGGGTCGCTCGCCAACGCCATTAGGGCCCCTTCTTCTTCCCGACACTCAACACACCATGATGCAAACACGTTCAAGATTGTCACGTGACCTCTCCGCAAATCTGCGCTCGACAAGCCGGGTGGACCGGATGTTGAAAGCCCTTCGAGCGGCTTCAGCGCAAATTGCGGTACTGACCTGCCTATTAGAGCAGAGGGCACGAGTGAGGGGTCTCCGGCCCCGAGCCGCACTAGAAGTAGTGCCGCAATTCCGCAGAAGACCAATAAAGGGATAACCACCCACAAGCGGGCCACTCGGCGTCGAGGCGGCGTGGCACTCGATGATAGGTGAATTGAGGCCGGGATATTGCTCATGCGGGACCGCGCCGATCCGAGTGATCAATAAGACGAGACAAGGTACGGCGCTGAAAGCGATAGTCGATAAGCACTGCTGCAATCATTCCAGCTAGAACAGTGCCCGTCACCAGAAACGCCGCCATGATGAATCCGTCATGCCGCAACATGGTCTGCTCAGGAAGCTATTTCGGCAGACAGCATACGAGTCATCGCCGCCTCGCCATTTACCGCCAGCGTGATCGCAAGCCGCCGGGCTCGGCGTCGCATGATCTCGTTGCGAACCGCCATAACGTGGAGAGTCACGAACAAAAGAGTGTATGCGAGCGCCATAACGATCAGCGGCCATAGCATCGAGCCAGCAATCGCCGAGCCCTCCATCCGGAACACCGACGCCGGTTGGTGGAGCGTGTTCCACCAATCAACCGAGAACTTCACAATCGGAATATCGATAAAACCCACCAGGGTCATAATCGAAACTGCTCGTGCCGCTCTACTCGGGTCCTCGATCGTCTTCCAGAGCGCGATGAGACCGAGATAAATGAGAAGCAGAACCAGCATGGAAGTGAGCCGTGCGTCCCAGACCCAATATGTGCCCCACATTGGTTTGCCCCACAACGAGCCCGTGACCAGGCAGATGAAAGTGAAAGCTGCGCCTAGAGGTGCGGCCGCTTTTTGAGCCGCATCGGCGAGTGGATGACGCCATACCAATGTTCCAAGCGCAGACACCACCATCAACGTGTAGGCGAGCATCGCTGTCCAGGCGGCGGGGACGTGGATGTACATTATTCGCGCCGTCTCACCTTGCTGATAGTCGGGGGGCGCGTCGAACGTTCCAAATAGACCAAGCGCGAACGCGACGGCTGTCGAACCCCAAAGCAACGGCAGCAGCTTTGCGGTAATGCGCACGAAGTTGCCCGGATTGCTATAGGCGCTAAAGCTAAGCTTCAAATTTCACCTCTCCTCGAAGCCAACCTGCAGGCGGGGGGAGTTCGCTCGCTTCCGAACGCGGCTTGCGAAAGGACTCTGCTCTCGGGTCGCCTGCAAGCAGATGAGTATTGCATCACAGGAGACACGGGTTCGCAAATTACCCTCAGTTATCATTTCGATGCCCGAAGGCCAGAGTTTAGACATATCTATCGAGACGTCCGCCCGATGAGGTTTGATCCTTGACGCTGATTTTGCACGAAGAATATTTGGCTACGCTTTGAGGCTCGGTGTTGTGCAGTCACGTAGTTGGCATTGAGGATGTGGAAAGCGTCTGGGGATGCGCGATCACTTGGATAAGCGGCCTCGCGTCTGACGTGGTAACGGTCGAAGCACTCAACGGGTATCGGTGCTCTGGCTCGCCGCTTGATCCGGAGGCGGCACTTATGACCATGTCGATGGTGGAGTGCGGTAAGCTACCGGCTTAGGTCAGTAGAAGCGGTTCGCCGAGCGGCGAGCGTCTTGACCTTTCGTATAGGACCCTTGCTGCATTTGGATGGCTGACCTGTACCGGCGTTCAATTGAGCCGGCGATCGCGATCATCGTATGTATGAGGCTGCGATGGTCCTCCCCCGCCATCGCTGCCCACCTTGGGCGCCTCCCTAGACTTGGGCCGCTTGTGGCAACGCAGGCGGCCTTCTTTTGTCTACGCCCATTCGGAATTAGACCGGCGTTGATTCAGCCAATACCTCTGTACTGTCACTCGATACCCGCGCCCAATGGCGTCAATCACAAGACCCGTGCTAGCTGTTGATACGGTAAGCAACGGAACCGGCCCGCGAGCAGGCAGTTGCATGATAGGGTCGGCGGCGTAGCGCCCGACCGACCTTTCCCCTGATTGAAACGTGCGTCGCCGATCCCGCAAGTGTCTCTAGTTCGACGGTTCGCTGCGGAGAGCCGGCCGTGAAAAACATCGTGGATCTCCTAATCTGGTTTTGGCGAGGGAGCCCGCCCGCGCCCAACACACAACTTATGGCTATGACCGAAAATCGAGACCAATCCAGCATGGCCGATTTTGTCCGCATCTTGCAGGCCTACGATCAAGACCAGTACGGAGGGAGTTAGGGGTGTCCGCGTAGCAATCGGTTTCGCGGGTCTCAGGGGCCGGGATAGAAAATGCGGGCCACGGGACCGCTATCAAGGGTACGTTTCTAAACGGCCATCGCGGTACCAGTGCATCCTTCGAGAATCGGCCACGCATCTTCAAAATCAAACCCGTGACCGAACTCGTGAGAACTATCTCGCACCAATCACGATAAGCGCATAGTGGCCTATGATGTTGTGACCGCGAAGATTAGGGACGCATTTCGATTGCACTCGCCACAAGATCGCAACCTCGCGCGGACGCGACTATCTACCACCTCCGAATGATTAATTTGCCGTGTCTGACGAGTTTGCTCGGCGACTGCATAGTTTGCCTCCAAGTAGGGCTTACGGAATTATTGATTTGCTACAGGCCTGACTAGCCGGCGCGGCAAACTAGAGCTGCACCAAAAATTGGGTCCAGGCCAAACAATAGGCGCTTGAAGAACAGTCGTTCCAGTTTAGGACCCGCCGCCCGGTATTTCTGGTCTTGTGTTTCTCCGTAGCATGCGCGGGATCCTGAGGAACATCCGACCAACTCGGGGGCGCGCACGACGGTTCAGGACTCCGAGTTGGCCATGTGAAGCTCCGCGTGAATTAAGTCGAAGCCTGGATATACGAAAGTCGCAGCTCGGCTCCGCGAAAGTTTATCCCCGTTTGGCCCTTCCTGTCAGACGCGCAAATGCGAGTGCAATTGAGGACCAAGGTATCAGACGGCATGCTCACCTCGACCCGTTCGTCGTTGGATTCGGGCGAAGAAAGCCGGCGCTCGGCCTAGTGCCCGCGCAGAAACACCGCGACAATGGAATTAAAGAGTCCTGAATAGGCACCCGGAGGTCGCCCCCATGTGTCTAGCAAATGACGATCAGTTGACAGCACGAACCCACTTTGAGCGAACAGGAGAAGCCATGCCAGAAGGCCCCCTACTACTTCCGACCTCCGAACTGGGAGCCGAACTCCACCAAGTCCGTTTACGGAGGAATTCGACGACGCTACGCCGTTCGCCGCGTGGCCCCGACGATCTGCAACAGCTTTCAAGATCGCAAGCGTTGCTCCCGATAACCCTGTCCCGAAACTTTGAAGGCGACCATGACTGCTCCATTTTTGATACAATTCGCCAATCAGATGGTCACCTCGTGGCGGACGTGATCCATCCTGTCGTTGAAATCTCTCCTTCCGACACTGTGGCACGCTTCAAGGTAAATGGGCATGGCATGACGGCCGAATCATTGCGATTCACCGGACGAGGTAGAATCCAGAATCGTTTTCGGGCTCCAGTCCATATGCTCGTGATGTACGAGAAGGGAGAGCGCAGTGAAGGAGAGACATTCGTGGAAGGTCTGCCGCGATCTGCGCTCCGAAACCTCGAGCGGAAACTGACATTCGTGCCGGCTGGCCGCGAATTTCACGATTGGCACGAGCTGCGCGGGTCGCAGATGCGGCTCATGTACTTCTACTTCGAACCTGAGAACCTGAAGGCTCTTTCTAAGCGTGGCATCACCGACCTACCGAGCGCTCCACGTATACTATTTGAAGACGAAACGCTCTGGCACACCGCGCTCAAGCTGAAGACGTTCGTCGAGAGCCGTGCAGGAGACCCGATGTACTTCGGGAGTCTCGGTACTCTGCTCATACATGAAATCGTGCGTTTCACTTGCGGGATGCCCAGCATTCAACCTCAACTCCAAGGCGGCCTTGCACCGTGGCAGCAACGACTCGTCAGCGCCTATATCCAGGAACATCTCAATGAGCGGATACCGATTGGCACGTTGGCGCAGCTCGTTGGTCTGAGCCCATATCATTTCTGCAGGGTATTCAAGCAATCTCTCGGAATGCCGCCACATCGGTACCAAACTAAGCATCGTGTTGAGCACGCCAAGTTGCTGCTGGCAAAACGAGCGGGCTCGATGACGGAAATCGGTCTAGCGGTAGGCTTCAGCAGTCGTAGCGCGTTTGCCACGGCGTTCCGGAAGGCGACGGGAATTGCCCCCGCGGATTACCGCCGAAGCGTGGCTCCTCCTTTGACATATGAATGACCTGTGACGTCGCGACCAAGTTTGCTATTCTGAAGGTGGAGGCATCTCGGCCTCTCATTGCGTTGACGCGGTCTGGCTTTCGGCGCCTTACGAACGCAGCTCACAAGCGGGAAGAAGACCTGCATCTACGAGTGATGGCCTAGCAGCATCCGTTCGCGCGACCGTAACGATGAGCACGGTATCGCAGGTAAACGGATCATTTCGGTCTTAATCCGCCGAACCAGTTAACACGCTGCAAATAGGGAGACCTGCCGTACTCATGCTCCCCCATAGCCCACCAGCAACCGGCTAAGAGCCGGACGACTCGTGGCGAACAGAACGCAGAAATCCCGCCGGAGCTCAGCAAAGCGACCGAAAGCTGAAGCGGCGCAAAGGGGACGGCCCCGCCCAAACGCCACCGAGTGATCCCGGGTTCCCTAAATCCGTCGCTGCTAATGGAGCGTGAAGGTGAGCTGACATTTCAGCGGGCGTACAACATAGAGGTGGTGAGGACATCAAACTGGCGAACTTCTCGTGGCCCACGAACCATGGCGTTCCACGCTGGAACCCCTCTCATGTGTTGAACGGCCTTGGTGGAGATGATATTTTTACACGAAGTTGGGAGAGTATCTCGTGGCGCAGCATTCTATTCAAAAGCGTGCAGTAGCCGAGGAGCCAACTATAGCCGTCGTTGACGATGACAGGGACTTCCGCGACTCACTCGGAGATCTGTTCAACTCGGTCGGCTTCAAGGTCAAGTTGTTCGGGTCGGCCGCGGAGCTGCTCGAAGGCGAATTATTACCCGACGTGGTGAGCTGCCTTGTACTTGACGTTAGATTGCCGGGCTTGGGCGGTCTCGACTTCCAAACCGAGCTGTCGAAAATGAACGCTTCCATTCCCATCATCTTCATGACCGGCCACGGCGACATTCCGATGTCGGTTAAGGCGATGAAGGCAGGCGCTGTCGATTTTCTGACGAAGCCGTTCCGCGATCAGGACATGCTGGATGCGGTGACGATCGCACTGGAGCGCGATCGGACGCGGCGAAAGGTCGAGCAGCGGCTTACGGACCTGAAATCGCGTCTCGAACGATTAAGCCAGCGCGAGCGAGAGGTGCTGGCTCTCGTGACCTCTGGCTTAAAGAACAAGCAGATCGCTTTCCAGCTAGGCGTAGCTGAGATCACTGTGAAGGCGCACCGCGGCCACGTGATGCAGAAGATGGGTGCGCAATCGCTAGCCGAGCTTGTCAGAATAGCGGAGACGCTCGGTATAAAGTCGCCACGGTCCTAATCGCTTCGTGGTGGCTCCATCAGCGAAAATTGCTTAGGCGCAAACCAACTGATGCTTTTGACGGTGCCGGAAGCGCCCGCTGCCGCGTCGAGCGCAATGACCTGGCATCAGCGCACGCGTTCGGAAGTGGCCCAAATCGGGTTGACCTATTCAGAAGTTCTGGATCAATTATTCCAAAGTATAGCATCGATTATTCCGAGGTCTGGCATCGCCCGTCCACAATATAATCGCGGGTCCAAACGCTTGTCGTTATAGTACGATGATTGGATAGCCGCGCGGTGCGCTTCTTGAGATACGGAACGCGAAATGCGGCGGTCCGCGTCCCCAGCATAGAAGGCGGGGATATGTCTAGCGAGATTCAGATTTCGATCATCGATGATGATGAGCAATCTCGCGAGGCGTTAGCGGGTCTCATGCAGGCAGTGGGCTTCACGACCGAGGTCTTTGCATCCGCAATGGATTTCTTGGCGTCTCCTAATGTCCGCCATACCTCCTGTTTGATCGTTGATGTCCACATGCCGCGCATGACTGGGCCTGAATTGCATAGCCGCTTGGTAGGATCTGGCTATGACATACCAACAATTCTGATCACGGCTTACCCCGATGAGAGCGCGCGAACTCGAGTTCTGGGTCAGGGCGTCGTTGGCTATCTGACCAAGCCCATCGACGAAGAGGTTCTGCTCGGATGCGTCCAATCGGCTCTGCAGCGCGCAAAATCGGATGAAAACCCATCATGACCGCGAATCAGCTGCCGGCGCTCGGCCAGGTTCGGTCCCGAGTTTCAGCTCGAAGATCGTTGCTCTTTGAATGGGTCGCCGTGGATGTGATATCCGTTAAATTCCCATAAGCCCGGCGATTCGCGATCCAAAAACTCGATCCCGCGTACCCACTTCACGCTCTTATACGCATAGAGGTTTGGCACCACGAGGCGCAGCGGGTAGCCATGCTCGGCCGTAAGGAGTTCGCCGTTATGCCGCAGGGCGAAGATCGTCGTCGGGCGCAGAAAATCCGAGATTGGCAGGTTTGCCGTGTGGTTATTCTCGCCATGGACCATCACATGCCGCGCCTCTGGCCGCAGCTTCACTCGCTTCATTAATTCTGTGGCGAGCAATCCCCCCCAATGGTTGTCGAACCGACTCCAGTGCACAACGCAGTGCATGTCCGCAAATACTTCGCTCTGCGGCAGATTGGAGAGTTCTTCCCACGAAAGCCGCAGCTGCTCCTCTACCAGGCCGAACACTCGAAAATCCCACGTCCTGGGACGAAAGACCGGCACCGGGCCCACATGCTTCACCGGCCACTCGAGCGTAAGCGACTGTCCTGGGGGCAGCCGCCCAGCGGCACGCAACTCGCGCTCTCGTTCACGTCGCTCGTTCGATCGCATAGCTAGCTCCATCGCAAAAGAATGGCGCGCGCAAAAGCACCGCGCGCCCTAGTTAGCGTAGCTTGTAATTTCCAGGGCCCGAAAACGTGGTCAGCCGGGTGCGGCGGACAAACATTGAGCTTCTGGTGCGCCACATGCCGAGAAGGTCCCTATGAAGAACTACGGAACCCGAAGCGGCGAAGGGAGCCTCACTGCTCCTCCCCCTCACCGATCTCGGAATCGGAATCGGAATTATTTGCAGACTCGGAGAGTAAGCCAGGGACAGTCTTGCTGGTATTGTGACGGAAAATGTTGACGGCTCCGATCACTTCGTCGTCGTTGTCACGAATCGGAAAGACATTAACGAGCGCCAGGAGACGATTGCCGTTGGGATGCTCGCAAATCACATCGGCGTTGCGAACGGTGGCGCCGTTGTTGATCACCACGGATGGTGGTGCAAGTTCGTGCGGCATCACTTCTCCTGAAGGGTAACGCAGAAGGTGTGACCCGCAATACTTCTCCGAGGCTCCCAGAGACGGCGTGCGTCCCCAACCCGCGATTGCAGCTTTGTTGCACTTGACGACAGTGGCATCCTTTTCGAGAACGTATATCCCTACTGGGATAGAATCCATTGCCGCTTGGTCTGCAAGAATTCCTTTTGTGACGAGGTGCCCGTCGACGACTTCTCCTCGGAAGTCGATTTTGTCGAAGTCGCCATCCAAAATCATCGTGCTTGTTGCGTTGGTTGCCATTTTCAACCTCCTTTGCGTATCCACATTGTTCATAGGACCTATTCGGCCTTACACTCGAATTTGAGTAAGCATAGTCTCGCAAGTCACTACCGTCGTCTCACCGTGCGCCGCACGATGTCTCATTTTGCGCCGATCGCCATTCGGTTGTTGTTCGGTTAAGGCCGCGGAGAGGCGGGTGCGGTGATCAGCTCGCCCGCTGGAATCGAGACGCAAGGGAACTCTTCACATCCGGCTTAAAAAGTGGCAGCCCCAAAGTCTGGCACTCTCGCTTTGCCCATGTAACCGGTCTAAGGTTAGGTTCCAAGGCATTTGGTCGGCCCACGGGATGGTCATGCAAGTCCATTTTTCCACGGACCATATTGCGCCGCGCGACCGCGTGAGGTTCTGGTGCGACTATTTCGCGAAGCAGGCCCATAGCATCACGCCGGGCGAGATTCCGGATCCTGCTGCCTTTCGCGCGGAAGCGAGTGGATCGATTGCAGGTGAATTTGCGCTGCTGGAGATAAGTTCGGGACTTGAGAGGGTCCAACGGACGGCGGCCGACGTTGCCAGGGACAAGATCGAAGCGTTCTTCGTCCGCCGATTTCACGCGCCGGTCATCTGGAGGGCCGCGGCACGCAGCACGCCAGTCGACCTGATTCATGAGCCCGGTGATTTCTGCATAAGCTCGACCGAATGGCAATTCAACGCGGAATGGAAAGGCCCAGAGTCGTTCGACATGCTGATCATCCCGTGGGCTGCACTCTCGCCGATTATAACCGGGGGCCGACTGGAACGCCCGTTTCGGTTGGCCGGTGCCTCGCCGCTCGGCTCGCTGCTCGGCGCAGCCATTGATGCGGTGAAGGCGCAAGCCCCGCTGCTCTCCAACGAACACGGTGAAGCCGTGCTGCGCAATCTCTGCGGTCTCGTGGCACTGAGCTGTAACATCTCCAACGAAGGTATCAATCGGGGGCGGGATTCGCTACAATCGGCGCGGCTCGCGGCCGCCAAGCGTTACGTCGACCTGCATCTCGCCGATCCTTCCCTGACCGCCGCCAGCGCCGCGGCCGCACTCGGCATCTCGGCGCGCCAGTTGCATCGCCTGTTCGAGGCAAACAATATCAGTTTCGCCCGATACGTTTCGCGCGAGCGACTGCTCCGGTGCCGCGACGCCGTCGCCGACGCGACGGGAACCGGCCGATCGGTGATCGATATAGCTTTTGGCTGGGGGTTCAACAGTATGGCGACGTTTTATCGCGCGTTCGCAAGCGAATTCGGTAGCCCGCCCACCATGCTGCGTGCGGCATCGCAAGGACGACTGAATGGCCAGCGCACGACAGGAAAGGACACATCGTGAATGCTCGGGGCGATCTCCCGCTTGGCGCTAAATGAGACGTTGCTTGGCGCTAAATGAGACGACCTCGCAACTGCTTCCGTGTGAATGACCCACGGAAATCGCGCGCCAATGAGATGCGTCAGGTTGCACGACGCTTCTATGCGCCTGAGGTGTCGCATCCGATTGCTATCATGTGTCGCGCGCAGCCGAGTGAGCCGCGCCCGCACGCAAAGGAAATGACATCGTGGATGCTGTGCAGCAGGAGCTTGTTCAGACCACCTTCGCCCGGCTGGCGGTTATGCCTGAGGTCACCGGGGCGTTGTTCTACGAGCGACTATTCGCCACCAATCCGAATTTCCGGCCGCTATTCAGAAACAACATGCGTATTCAGGGCGTCAAGCTAATGACCATGCTCGCTATGGTCGTCTACAATCTACCCGCGCCGGATCAACTTTCGCCCGCGATCCATGACCTTGCCGTCCGCCATGTCGAGTACGGGGTTAAGCTCGCGGACTACGACGCGATGCGGGAAGCGTTGCTCTGGACCCTCGAACAGGCGCTTGGAGAGGATCTCACGCCCGCCGTTCGTGAGGCGTGGACGGTCTGCTACGATGAACTCGCGGGTGAAATGAAGGCGGCGGCCGGCGTCTGATTTACGATCTCCCGCCTGGCACTAAGCGCCTTTTTTCCTCTCTGGAAGCGGTGATCCCGATATGTCCGTTCCGGGTCTTGGTTGTGTGCAAACGGATAGGATCGGCGCGCGGCCGTTGTCGGCCGACGTTTATGACCTTGTGCGTAACAATCAGATGGTGTCGTGGTGTCCACCGCGACCTGGACATTATAGCCGACGACACCCGATCCGCGTCCGCTGGTGGCCATCGAACGGGCATCCGGATCGGTCAGCGATATCTGTTGATCCGGCTATTGCGCATCGTACGCATACGACGAAGACCGCCTGATTGACGCGTGCGCGCGAGAGCCGGGTAGCGCTATGATAGCGCTACGTGAACGTTAGGCAGCTTGCTGAAGTGGTGATGCTGTGGCAACAAGAATGTCACCTATCCCGGGGCTCTCGGGGTACGTGCTGGCGCCCCTGCGGGAAAGCGCGGACTTTACCCTTTACCGCGGCCGAAAGCACGACGCCCCCTCGCCGGTCCTAGCGATCGCACTCTTCGAACAGCCGTCGCCTCAGAGCATCGGGCGGCTCATGCACGAATACTCGCTCGGAGCCGAACTCGATCCCGCGTGGGCTGCCAAGCCTCTGGCCATTGCTCGTCACGAAGGGCGGATGATCCTCTTACTCAAGGACCCTGGCGGTCAGCCGCTGGATCGGATTCTTGAGCGTGACCAGGGGCAACCGCTCGACCTGACTCGTTTCCTTCGCACCGCTATTGGGTTGGCAAGAACACTCGGTCAAGTCCATCAGCAGGGCTTCATACATAAGGATATCAAGCCTGCGAATGTCCTCGTCGACGACACCGGCAACGCGTGGCTCACGGGATTCGGGATTGCCTCCAAACTTACGCGCGAGCGCCAGTCGCCCGAACCTCCAGAGTTCATCGCGGGAACGCTCGCCTACATGGCGCCCGAGCAGACGGGACGAATGAACCGTTCGGTCGATTCTCGGAGCGACCTTTACTCGCTTGGGGTGACCTTTTACGAGATGCTGACCGGGAGTCTTCCATTCACGGCCTCCGACCCGATGGAATGGGTGCACTGTCACATCGCGAAACAACCAGCAGCACCCAGCGAGCGCGTAGGAACCGTACCGGCCTCGGTGTCCGCGATCACGATGAAGTTGCTCTCCAAGACGGCGGAGGAGAGGTATCAGACAGCGGCGGGAGTTGAGAGCGATCTTCGGCGCTGCCTGTCCCAATGGGAGTCCCAGGGGTGGATCGATGACTTCACTCCTGGCGCTCACGACACCCCAGATCGCCTTATGATCCCCGAGAAGCTGTACGGGAGGGACCGCGAGGTTGACGCTCTGCTGACCGCCTTCGACCGCATCGTAGGCGGTGGCCGTGTAGAACTGGTGCTGGTCTCCGGATATTCCGGCATCGGCAAATCCGCAGTCGTCAATGAGCTACACAAACCACTCGTGCCGCCACGCGGCTTGTTTGCATCAGGCAAGTCCGACCAGTACAAGCGCGACATTCCCCATGCCTCGTTGGCCCAGGCGTTTCAGAGCCTCGTCCGGCGGCTCCTCAGCCAGAACGAGGAAGACCTGCGCAAATGGCAGGACGCACTTCGTGAGGCGCTGGGTCCCAACGGACTGCTCCTCGTCGATCTGGTCCCGGAATTGAGGCATGTCATTGGCGAACAGCCGCCAGTGCCCGAATTGCCGCCGCAGGAAGCGCAGAGACGTTTTCAGATCGTATTTCGACGGTTCATCGGCGTATTTGCGCGACCCGAACATCCGCTCGCGCTCTTCCTCGATGACATGCAATGGCTAGATGTCGCCACACTCGACCTCCTCGAAGACCTGTTGACCCGCAACGATTTTCAGCACTTGCTGCTCATTGGTGCGTACCGGGACAACGAGGTCAATGCCACCCACCCGCTCGTGCGTAAGCTGGAAGCGATCCGTCAGGCCGGAGCGGCAGTGCAGGACATCGTTCTCACACCACTCAGTCGCGACGATCTAGGCAAACTGATTGTGGACTCCCTTCACTGCCAACTGGAGCGCGGCGCCCCATTGGCAGACTTGATCCACGAAAAGACCTCGGGCAACCCGTTCTTCGCAATCCAGTTCATTTCTACTCTGGCGGACGATGGCCTACTGAAGTTCGATTATCGCGAGCGCCGTTGGGTATGGGACCTGCTTCGCATTCGTGACAAAGGCTTTACGGACAATGTTGTAGAGCTGATGGTCGAGAAGTTGAAGCGCCTTCCGCCAGAAACCCAGAAGGTACTCCAGCAGTTCGCCTGCATGGGCAACAGTGCAGAGTTCGAAATGCTGCGGATTGGGTATCAGGGCTCAATCGAGCACATCCACGACCATCTCTGGGAAGCCGTGCGATTGGGCCTCATCTTCCGTGCGGACAATTCCTACCGTTTCCTGCACGACCGCGTGCAGGAAGCCGCCTACTCGCTAATTCCGAAGGAGCTGCGTGCCGAGGCTCACCTGCGCATTGGAATGCTCCTCGCCGAGCACACGCCCGCTGAAAAACGTGAGGAGGCGATATTTGAGATCGTCAATCAACTCAACCGGGGCTCCCATCTCATCACCTTAGTCGAGGATCGCGAGCGCGTCGCGGAACTTAATCTGATCGCCGGCCGGCGCGCGAAGCTCTCGACAGCATACGACTCGGCGCTCAAGTATCTCAGAGCCGGCAGAGCCCTTCTTGAAGAAGAGACTTGGAAACGTAATCACCAGCTCATCTTCTCGATCGAGTATCTGACAGCCGAGTGCGAGTTGCTCACTGTCACGGTTTGCCTCGCCGCCGGGGATCCACTCGCCGAAGTGCAAAAGGAATGCGAGAACGGCCTGGCATCCGCTAGGCGGGCGCGCTTCGGCCTAGCCATCGAGCGCTGCGAAGCACAACTCGGTTTGATCCTCACCTTGCGCGGGCTGACTGCAACTTTCGGATGCCTGGATCACGAGGGATACAGTGAAATCGATACCGAACGCCGCTTAGCCAAGAGCCCCGACTTGGTGCTCGCCGAGTTCTATTACTGGACGCGAAAGCTGCAGGCGCACTTTTTCGCCGGAGACCTTGCGTCGGCGGTTGACGCCTCGCTACACGCCGAACCGCTGCTTTGGACGTCGGCGGCAATGTTCGAGTCAGCGGAGTATCGACTCTATGGCGCGCTGGCGCATGCGGCGGTCTGTGATCGCGCCACACCGGAGGAGAGACCGAGGCATTTCGATTCTGTGCTGGACCACTACCGGGAGCTCCAAATGTGGACGGAGGCCAACCCCGAAACCTTCGAAGATCGCGCCACGTTGGTCGGCGCCGAAATCGCCCGCCTTGAGGGCCGGGTGCAGAACGCTCAGGAGCTGTACGACAAGGCCATCCACGAGGCTCACAAACACGGATTCGTGCACAACCAGGCAATTGCCAACGAGATTGCCGGGCGCTTCTACGCAGAGCGCGGTTACGAGAAGATCGCCGCGACCTATTTGCGGGCCGCGCGCACCTGCTACCTGCGCTGGGGAGCCGACGGAAAGGTCCGCCAACTTGAGGAGCTTTATCCGCACCTCAACGTGGACAAGTCGATCCCGGATTCCGCGGCGACGATAGTGACACCCGTCGAGCAGCTCGACTTGACTACCGTACTCAGAGTGTCGGAAGCAGTGTCAGGCGAGATCGTCTTCGAGAAGTTAATCAACACGCTCATGAGTTCGGCAATCGAACACGCGGGCGCCGATCGAGGTCTCTTGATACTTTCGAGAGACGACAAATATCAAATTGAAGCAGAAGCCACGACCAGCGGTGACAACGTGAACGTGGTCCTGAAACAGGCACGCGTCACGGCCGCTGATCTACCGGAGTCTGTGTTTCACTACGTCCTTCGGGCAAAAGAAAGCGTCCTCCTGCACGATGCATCCAGTCCGAGCTCGTTTTCAGCGGATGCCTATATTCGCGACCATCGCTCGCGGTCAGTGCTCTGCCTTCCGATACTTAAGCAGACCAGGTTGATTGGAATGCTGTACTTGGAGAACAACTTTGCGACTGACGCGTTTACTCCTGCTCGAATGGTGGTCCTCACACTGCTCGCTTCCCAGGCGGCTATCTCAATAGAGAATGCCAGCCTGTACCGCGAGCTAGCCGAGCGGGAGGCCAGGATCCGACGGCTAGTGGACGCCAACATCATCGGCATCTTCGTCTGGGATCGTGACGATCGGATCATCGATGCCAACGACGCTTTTCTCCGCATCGTCGGATACGACCGCGACGATCTCGTCTCCGGTCGACTGCGCTGGCGGGATCTGACGCCCACCGAATGGCGCGATGCCGACGACCGACGCGTGGCCGAGCTGGAGGCGACCGGAACCGTGCAACCCTATGAGAAGGAGTACTTCCTAAAAAACGGCAGCCGAGTGCCGGTGCTGGTCGGGGCAGCGACGTTCGGCGGGCGACACGACCAGGGCGTTGCCTTCGTGGTAGACTTAACGCAGCGCAAGCGGGCAGAGGAGGAAATTCGCGAAAGCGAGCGGCGCTACAGCGAGGTGCAGATGGAGCTCGTGCACGCGAATCGAGTCGCAACAATGGGGCAGCTCTCTGCCTCGATTGCTCATGAAGTCAACCAGCCGATCGGCGCGACGCTCAACAATGCCTCAGCGGCGTTGCACTGGCTAAGCAAAGAACCGGCAGATCTGGAGAAAGCTCGTCAGGCTCTCAACCGGATCTTTGCAAACGGCAATCGCGTCAGCGAGGTCGTCGGCCGGATGCGCGCGCTTTTCAAAAAGGCACCTCTCCGGAAAGAAGAAGTGGACATCAACGGAGCAATCCTCGAGGTCATCGCGCTGACCCGTGGTGAAGTCGAGAAGAATGGCATTGTGGTGCAGTCACACCTCGTGGACGGCTTGCCGCTCATTCAAGGAGATCGGGTCCAGGTGCAACAAGTGATTATGAACCTGATCATCAACGCGATCGAAGCCTTGAGCTCGATCTGTGAGGGGGCGCGAGAATTGGTGATTACCACCGATAAGAGCGAGCCGGATGGCGTTCTTGTCGAGGTGCGGGATTCAGGTCCAGGCCTGAGCTCAGCGGATCTTGAGCGCGTCTTTGACGCCTTCAATACGACAAAGCCCGGAGGCTTGGGGATGGGTCTGTCGATCTGCCGCACCATCATCGAAGCGCACGGGGGACGACTGTGGGCCACGGCCGCCGAACCTCGGGGAGCAACTTTTCGATTCACGTTGCCCGCGCAGTCAAATCGAGCCGCGTGAATCGAATATCCTACATCGAGCCAACAGCGGAGCGAATGTCTATCGACCGTGCGAATCTTGGTGTCTTTCGGCTTTGGCGATTTCAAGCACGTCCCCGTCGCTCAGGTTATGAGTTCGCCCGTTGAGTCGCCTTGATGCAATGACAGATGGCGCCCCCGGGGTGGCAAGCGCGCTTTAGTTGCTAATCCAAAAAAGGCAGCTACCAATCAACTAACCAAGGGCGACCTGTGCAATTTGTTCTCACTTGTAGGCCGCGGCTGACTTTTAAGCCAACTTAGATTGATAGGTGATCGAGACCACGGAGCTGCCGGGCAGGCCAGAGACGAAGCGGAACTACTCACTCGATAAATCCGCAAGAATGAGAACGCCGCAACAAGAACCGAGCTTACCGTCACGCGCAATCTGCTCTATCTCTCGCGAGACATCAGGACAGCAGCGTCACGGATAACCAGGATGCGAACCTTATTCCCAGCGTCAACTGTATTGCCCACCGGGGTCGAAGTGACCGTGAGGGATACTAAACGCTGCGCCCATAACGTCGACATCCAAGGTCGCTATCGGCATATCGAGATCGGATCGACGCAATGCAAGCTTCATGATCCGGGGTTTTTTCCGGACCCTCGAATTGAGCTGATGTTATCCTCCGCGGCCTTAGCAGGAAAGAGCGTCGGTAAGAGAACTTTTCGCACCAGGGATATCGAGAGCTCCGGGCCGATGCACAGATCCCATTTCGTCGGAAACTCCACGACCATTCCTTTTGCCATCGCCCCTGCTTCCCATGGCGACGACCTGAAATGGTCCGGAGCATGGCAAATCTCTCGAGTGTAAGCATGCATCTGCAGTTCCATCAGGTGCGATACTTCTTGGCCCTCGCAAGGACGCTCAATTTTACGCAAGCGGCAAAGCAATGCAATGTGACTCAGCCGGCACTGACAAAGGCGGTTCACAAGCTGGAGGAAGAGCTCGGCGGAGCGCTGATTCACCGTGAACGTCGTTTCACCCAACTCACCGAGTTGGGCAAGATGATTTTGCCCACACTCGAGCAAGTATTTGCCGCCGCGGAGGCGGTGCGGCTTCAGGCGCGAAGCTATCAAAAGAAGACAATCGCCAGGCTCAAAATAGGACTGTCGCCGTCAATCTCGGCCGCACTCATTACGGAATTGCTCAGGGAGCTCACCACGACCATCCCTGACCTACGTCTCGATCTGCGCGAAGCCGATGCCAACGGGCTCGTTACGATGCTCTTGGATGGCGAAATCAATGCGGCACTCGTCGGCGACGCTGTGGAGCTGCCTGAGCGCATCGATCGCTGGCCGCTGTTCGAAGAGCGGTACATGCTCGTTCTCCCTCGGGAACATGTAATGGCGAGGAAATCCGTCATCCCGCTACACGACTTGCACGAGTTGATTTTTCTCGAAAGGGTCGGATGCGATGTCGCAAGTAGATTCGTGCAAGCTTGTCTTCTCGACCATCAAGGTCCAAAAATTGTGCACAGCAGCGATCAGGAAAAGCATCTTCAGCAAATGGCATCCGCCGGTTTTGGAGCCATCCTAGCCCCAGAGCACGCCCCCAGGCTGCCATCGCTCGCCGCTATTCCGATTGAGGGCGATCCCGTCCGGTGCGAGGTGCAGCTCTTGGCTGTGGCGGGGAGGCGGTATTCGCCAGCGCTTGACGCCTTCATCAAAATTGCCCGTGCTCGCGATTGGACGGGTGTGCTGGACACAATCCGCAACGCATGTGCACCTGCCTCGAACAACGACAACATTCGCAAGCCCGACGCACAAGCTGCAAGCTCCCTGTTTGAGTCACGGCTCCGAGCCGATCGCTCACGAGATCCTCGGATAATTCGGAGCGAAGATCGGGAAGCACGGAAAGTCCCGCAACCTCACTCAGTCGAGCGGCGGTGACTACTCGCGAGAAACGAGCTAGCTGGGCTGGTGTGTCCCCTCCGGACCGGAGGATCTTGACCAGCTTGCCGCTCTCACCTCGGAACACATAGAGATCGCCGCCGTGCGGGTCTCGCCTGAAGGCTTCCTGCACCAGTAAGGCCAGCGAGTTCATGCCGCAGCGCATGTCTGTATGGCGCCGGTGGCAATCTACACCCGTACGCGCGACGCAATAGAGATCACCGCGGCCGTCCATCTGCCAGTGCCCGCAGACCGTTTGCCTCTGAAAGACGCACCACCGCCGGAGAGAATGAAAACGATAACGATACTGCATTTCTAACGGCGCGCGGACCAGAATACTGTCCTCATGCACCTCATCGATACTTGGTGGCAGCACGGGTCGCCCAAGCACAACGGCTGGTCGTGGGGGCGCCGCCTCTACTCTCGATGTCCCAATAACTCGATCGAGCAGCCCAGCATGCAGGAGTTGCGTTATGCCCTTTTGCAACGTCACAAAGTCCATCTACACCTACCTAATCGACTATCCTGTAGCCATCGTCTTGATGGTCGCGCCGTTCCGGATAAACTTTGGCAAGAACAGTCCTGTCGCGCTCTGGTTTTCCGCGGTGACCCGCGCCACGGCGCTGCTGCCGCCGGCTTTCGTGGACTACGCGACGTGGATCGTCCGGATCATTCGTTCCTGGCTGCATCTGTGGGTGGATAGCGCATTGGACGCGATTTCCATCACTGCCCCGTCTACCGCCCATTTTGGTGGGCCTTACATCTGGTGCTGCTGGATTTTCGCGGTTGCGGTCTTGCTGACGACCTCAGTTCTCCGCCCGGTCGAAGTCGGCACTGTATTGGTGGCCGACCTCGACACGCGGGCTATCAGGTGTCGACCGATTCGATTCTAACGCGGCATCCCGTTGCAGATTTGCCCAAAATAGGTACGTCACGCCGATCGTGGCTGAATAGATCGTAGCCGCCGAGACTACAATCGATACGGTTTATATGTCCTCAATCAAAGAAGAGAGGCGGCGTGGGTCGGCCGAGATGGCTAGCGCCTACATCCTGCGCGGCGGCGCCTTGCCCGACACCGAGCTGTTCGCTTCATCGGGACGTTGCTTACAACGCTTACGCAGTTAGCAGTTGGCTGGTGATCAAGTAGTTGTCGATAGCGACTTTCTGGACTACCGGACTGATCAAGCGGTGAATTCCGTTCAGAACGGCTGGAGGACCGCCATTTGACTGGGCGGCATCCCATCAAGACTAATGTCGGTGGTTACCGACAGTATGTAAGTGGGAGCATGTTCTTGGATGCCCGATTGGCCGCGGTAGACTCTAGGGAAGTGAGGACGGATTTTCAGCTCTACAATCGCTCCTTTCCAGATCGCGGCGCAGCCACTAAGGGCCGCAGCTGCACCCCGGACGGCTTGACGTAACACCATACCACATTTTAGTTTTGCGATCGACAATGAGCGCACCGTAATCCGCGAGAGCCTGTCATGGCATGCTGGTCGACTTTACTCTGAAAACATTGCGCATTGATCGACTCCTGCGGAAACTACTGGTCGTTTCCGACGAGACGATCTTCCGACTCCCACTATCAACGTCCCGTTCCGGTTCGCGATGTCGTTTCGCATTCCTTCGGTGCTATAAGCTCGAGGGCATGCGATCTCGGCCCGATCCGTTCGGCCGACGCAAAAAAGGCCAATTCTCGCAGCGCGGTCGAACGGCCCACGTGCTTTCACTTCATCGAAGAAGGCAGCCTGAACTGGGCAATGCCGGTCGGCTCGTGCATTGATAGGCGCGTGCCGTTCACGGACGAACGCGGATGATTTTCTTCCCGGTGATCCGCTCGGTCTGATTAAAGGCGGCCACAGCGTCGTGGAGCGGCGAGACGATACCGATGTTCGTCCGCAGCCGTCCGTCTCGCACCCGCTGGACGATCTCACTTAGTTGGGCGCGATCGGACTCGACAACAAAGTCGATTGTCAAGACGTTGGCGGGCCGTGTCTCGCTCGGCCCGACAATGGACACCAGCGTCCCTCCGGCTCTAACCAGCCGCGCGGACCGCTTTCCGATGTCGCCGCCAATAAGATCGAATACCAGATCGACGTCGCCGACGTCTTCCAAGGCGTCGTTCTCGAGGTCGACGAACTCTTGCGCGCCGAAGTCGAGCGCTTTCTGACGATCCGCGGCGCGTCCGGTTCCGATGACGTAGGCACCGGCCTCGCGTGCGAGCTGGGTCACCATCGAACCGACTGCGCCGGCGGCGCCGTGCGCGAGGACGCTCTGGCCCGCCCTGAGGCGACCGTGATCGAACAGTCCCTGCCATGCAGTCAGGCCCGAGATCGGCAAGCTCGCGCCAACCGTGAAGTCCACGTCGCCCGGCAGCGGCGCGAGATTGCGTGCCTCGACCGCCACGTACTCCGCCAAGGTACCATCGCGATACCAATCGGCGAGGCCGAACACTCGCTGCCCGAGCGACAGCCCTGTCGTGCCATAGCCGACGGCGGTGACCACTCCGGCCATCTCGTGCCCGGGGACCGACGGCGTCCGGTCGCGGTCGCTGCGATCAGTCCAAGTCGAGGGCCACGCCAGCTCAGTCCCAACGAATCCTGACGCATGAACCTCAACGATAACGTCGTTTATCGCGGCCTGCGGCTCGGACCGCTCTCCCAGCTTCATTCCGGTCGTTCCCGCGGCCTGATCGGTCACTATAATCGCTTTCATCGTCCACCCCTCTTCGAGTGTGGTATGGCATCATGATCCAATATTTTCGCAGAGGATCGAACATACGATGTGAAACTCGGTGGTCCAATGACCTGTAGATATGGAATCGATGCCATCGATGCAGCGTGCGAGAAGTCAAAGGTGTGGTACGAGTAGAAACATCTGCTTCTCACGACGAAGCGAAATTGTGAGTGGTTGGGAAGATGATTTCCAGTGCGCATTTGCGTCTTCAGCCATAGGCCGGCACGCTGTGGAGGCCGGCGGGGCGTGGTGACGTCTGCCATAGATCGTCTGCAAGACGTGCGCCGGCGCTGGTGTCGAGGACCGTGTCGGAGCAGCTCTTCCTTCTCGACGAGTAGCCCGAGCGGAACTCTCGATAATCGCCAAAAGTGTTGACGCGAGTATCGAAACATCGCTTTGCGGTGGACTCTTCATCAATAACGCGATCGCGGTGGGCGCGGTCGTCAGGGTGTGGTCGAGAGCGTACAGCTTAGGACAGCTAGAATTGCGAGTGCGTTCATGGCCGGGGCACTCGACATCGAGATCGATTACGCGGCGGCACTGAAGGAGCGCGATACGACATGTTTTCAGTCATTTTCGAGACGCTGCCCAATAGAGAGAACTGGAATGACTATCTCCACAAAGTTAAGATACTGCGTCCCGAGCTTGAGCTGGTCGATGGCTTCGTCGACAACGTCCGTTACCGTAGCCTGACCCGCGAGGGCTGGATCCTTTCACTCTCGAACTGGCGGGATGAGAAGTCGCTCGTGCGCTGGCGCACCTGCAGGTCCCATCATGAGGTTCAGCAGGAGGGCCGCGACAAAATCCTGGCTGACTACCACCTGCGCATCGGCCAGATCACGGCTGACAATCAAGTGCCGCCGGGGTACGCCCTCTCCGAGCAAAGGCTCGATGAGACCGAAGTCGGCGAGGGAACGACGGTCACTCTGATTAACGCGACTCGCCCCGCGGAATGGAAGCGGACCAACAACGCCTACGGATGCGCCGAGCGGCTCGGCCTGAATCCATGGGCCGCCGAAAGCACGTCCTGGGATATCTTCGATGCTTTCACGACCGGCGATCTGATTCTGCTCATATCTTGGAAGAACGCGGCTGCAGCGCAGGCGTACGAAGACACTTCCGTGCTGGATGACAGCGCAAGGGTTCGGAGAGTACGGATTGTACGCGACTACGGAAAGTACGACCGTCGCGAGGCGCCTCAGTATTTCTCAGAGGCCAAGAGTGGCGAGGCCATCCACCCCTGACATTGCTTCGTCCTGGAGCCCGAGCAAAGTGGATCGTGGATTAGGCTTCGACCAGCCTCTCGATGCTTACCCCCCGCTTTGTTGATCTCCGACGACTTGTTGCCAACCAGGTCCTGAATGGGGCGTTGGCTTCACCCGGCGTCGTTCCCTAGGAGGCCCTACCCGCCTTGACACGACTGACGAGGCGTCAAGTGCGTACAGAGCCATCTAATGCCAAGGATGGTGAGGGAACAGCCCTGGCCCTGCGCGATCATTTTGGTCGGTGGCTTGCAACCGACACACCCTCCCATCATTCGGTCCATAAGGATTGTAGCGAACGACCACCTTCGACTGAAATAACGGCGTGTGAAGGTGAGAGACGTGAACGCGTCGCGATTCGTACCGAAAGACGAGTAGTCTCAAACGAGGGCTCAGCTCCAACGTTTCGAAGCCACAGCCCGTTGCAAACTCGTTTGCGTCTCGCGGCTTGAGACCAGCCTGCTTGGATCACATGCAACCCCAAACGCCCCTCGGGATGGTAAATGCGACCGGATCGCGTTCAGAGCGAGCCGGCCGGCGTAACGGCGGGAAAGTCCTTCTCAGGCTCGAACACGTTATTGAAAAAGTTCGCCAGAGAGTACATCGCTACGAGGGCGACACTCTCTATGACGTTCGCGTCCGTATAGCCGGCGTCGCGGACCGCTTTCAGATCGGCATCACTGACAGGGCCTCGTGTCTCAATGACCTTGCGCGCAAACTGGACGGCAGCGTCCCGCCTCGGATCAATGGCGTGCCCCTTCCGAGCGAGAGCTATTTCATCGGCCAGAAGCTTGGCCATATGCTCGGCCGTAAAGCTATGACCGGCTAGGCAGTAGTTGCAGCCGTTCACTTCAGAGACCGCGAGGCCGATGCTGTCCCGTGTCTTCACGTCGAGCGCCTTGCTCAAGGCCCCGAGCAGGGTAGCCCAGGCGTTAAATGCGATCGGGCTTTGCGCGAAGGTCGCCATCATGTTTGGGGTGAACCCGATGGTCTTGGCAAACGCGTCGAGGGTCTGTTTGCAATCGGCAGGTACCTGTTCCGGCTTTAGATGCCAAGAACTGCAGTTCTAGTCTCCGAAATTCATATCACACGAGTTCCAGCACGTCGCTCACCGGGCGGCGCGGCTTCTGCGGCCAATTTCCCGGGCGCTCCGGCCCGACGGACAACAGCATGACCGGTACTTCGTCCTTACTCAGCCCGAACTCGCGGTGCACTGCCTCAGCGTCGAAACCGATCATCGGCGTCGAACCCAGCCCAAGCGAACGGGCCGCATAGATCATCGCCGCCGCGCCGAAGGTGCCGGTGCGTACTGCTTCGTCGCGCTGGCGCTGCGGGTACTCCATGTACAGATCGCGTGCGGGGATCTCCCATTCTGGCACCATCTCCGCAGGCATGATGCCGGCTTTCACCAGAGGTGCCAGACGATCAGGTATTACACCGGAGTCGGCCAGTTGGCCGCAGACGATGAAGGTAACGGCCGCCTCGGTGATCGCCGGTTGACTCCAAGCGATCGGACTCAGTCGCGCTTTGGCTTCCGGCGTGCGCACAGCGATGAAGCGCCAATTCTGCAAATGGAAGGATGTCGGCGCAGTGGTGCCGATCCGCACCAGCTCACGGATTTCTTCGTCGCTCAAAGTGGCGGCGGGGTCGTAATACTTGGCCGCGCTTCGGCTCAAGATACAGTCGATGACGGCGTTAGTCATTGGGATTCCATTGGTCATAGTCGTTCCAGCAAAGTTGCGGCGATGAGGCTGTTCGACATCTCATTTGGGGGCAATGTGAGTTTCTCAGCTTGCCCCCGGCGGGTCTGATAGGACGCGGTCGGCGGATCTGGTTGTCGCCGGCCCGCCGTCCCCCGCCTGGTATGTCGGAACGATTGTCTTTATCCTCCACCCACTCGTGTGTGCGGTGGGCCGTCATCTTCCGCATTCTTTGCATACGAACGAAGCTATCGCGACGAAACTCGATGACCCAATGACCTTTGGTTATGGATTTGATGCCATCGACGCGGCGCGCAAGGATCAACTAGTGTCAACAATGTCCACTGCTTATGATGAAGGCGACTCTTAGTGCATAGGAGTGTTGATTTTCTCAGACCGATATCATTCGTCAGATGCGGAGGCAGCCCTCGGCGAGAATACGAACGAGCGCCCCACTTTCCAACTCGGCCTTCGCACCGATGAGGCTTGAGGCGACGATCCCCAGCCCGGCCTTCGCTTCGACAACCTAGGAGTGACCTGACTCGACGAGGTTCCGATGCGAAACACTCCTCGCAGTTCTCCGGTGCCGCGAGCCTAGTGGTCGGCCTCCTCAAGCTCGGCCAGGATCGCCTCTACACGCATTAAGTAGATTGCTCCAGCGTCGGCCAACGTGATCGCCCGGGTGTTCGGCTAAAGAGAGTCGCCCCGACTTCGACCTCCAAGGCGGCAATAAGGCGTGATGCGGACGGCTGAGAGAAATCGAGTTCACGACCTGCCCCCGAAAAGCTCCCCACGCGAGCTGCGCGAGCGAACAGCTTCAGCGCTGTAAGTTGGTCGTTCATCTGTGGACGCAGTTCGGTACCCACCTCTTCTTGATGAGATCGCGGGTCATCGAGTTAGTGAATGCTCCGTTCAGTGCCAAAGCAGTGAGCGGGAGTTTTTCGCTCAAAAGTTTGCTCGTCTCCAAGTGATCTTCGAATGCGTCGGCCTCAAGATGACCGATCTGTCTAAGACTTCGTTAGATCGTGCGAATGCGGGGAGGTATTCACGCGCATCATGATGTCCAAAGTGTCACGCGCTCCTTGCCGTTCTCGTGCACCATCTGTGAACATCTCTCGGGGCTGACCGCACGAACTCGCAGCTTCAGTCGAGCATGCCGCGACGCCATTAAAGGCGGGTTTGCCATCTGAAGGCGGCTTATAACTCGCTGCAGAATAGAAGCGTCGGTCTTACGTCCGATAAGGCTCGCATCTTTCCTGGCTACGGCATCATGTATGCGGCGCGCGGCAATAACGATCGTCTATCGACTTCATGGCGAGAGGTGATTTCCCTCGCCCACAATGCAAGGTCACTGTCGGACTCGCGAGGTCCCATCAATTTCAGGATCAGGCACTACGATGGCGCGCCGCCGGCTAGGTGCGTTGAACGATACAGATTGGCGCAGAGAAAGAGAAGACGCTGATGTCTCAAGAAGCCTTCGATATCGTCGTTGTTGGTGCAGGGGCGGCCGGATGTGTGGTCGCGAGTTATCTTGCCGAACGCACCGATGTTTCGATCGCGCTGATCGAAGCAGGCGACACGGACCGCGATCCGTTCATCCATATTCCTGCCGGCTTTGCCAAAATATTGGCCCAAGATCGGCATGTCTGGAAATACGAGACAGTGCCCCAGCACGGCACCAAGCGAGCATATCGCTCAGGCAAGGTGCTCGGCGGTGGTTCCTCGATCAACGCGATGGCATATGTCCGAGGCCAGAAGCGCGACTTCGCCGCGTGGCAGGCCGCGGTCGGCGATACCGGCAAATGGTCGTACGAAGATCTGCTTCCCGTCTTCATGGCGCAGGAACACAACGACACGTTCCACGACGAATATCACGGCATCAATGGTGGTCTGTCGATCCAGCAGCCCAAGGGCATCAACGAGCTGAATCAATACTGCCTCAAAGCCTTCCAGGAATATGGGCTTCCCTATAACCCCGACTATAACGGCGAGAGCCAGATCGGCGTCTCGCCGGTGCAGTCAACGGTCGGGCACCAGCGGCGGTGCAGCGCAGTCGACGCTTATCTCCGTCGGCACCTCGCTTCGGGCCGCGTCACTCTTCTGACCGGGAAGACCGTTGTTCGCGTCCTCGTCGAGAACAATCGAGTCGTCGGCGTCGAGCTCATGGATGACGAGATGATCATGGCCGGCGAGGTTGTGCTGTCGGCCGGTTCGGTCCATAGCCCGAAGATCCTCATGCACTCGGGCATCGGGCCATCCGAGCAG
>Ga0209389_1000122_pt1 | contig 70324 bp, 56 predicted proteins | sample CowpearedBW_FD_187526 | JGI IMG/M metagenome (GOLD analysis project Ga0209389, IMG submission 187526) | Root nodule microbial communities of legume samples collected from California, USA - Cow pea red BW (SPAdes) (version 2) | ecosystem: Host-associated > Plants > Roots > Nodule | place: USA... | reverse complement strand
CCACGGCAGCGGCGGGCTTCGAAGTTGGAGCCAGCTATGTGGACCAGGTGGTCGCGCGGTACGGCGCGAACAGTGTGACCGGACGAGGAGCAGCGGCCGCTTTAGGGCGTTTGAAACTATGGGGCGCCAGTTTAGCTGGCACCGGGGGTTCACTGCTGGCGTGGTGGGATTTCACTGATTCGGTTGAGCATTTCAAAAACAGCCAGAGTGGCGCTACCAAGCAGGTTCAAAAAAACTCCAGACTCTTGGCGGCTACTTATTTTGTAAGAGGGGTCGCTACAGTGACTCTCTCACTTGCTGAGTTAGGAACGGCCGTTGCGACTGCAAAACCTTTTTTCGACTACCTTTCTCAAAATACCAAGACCAAGCTCGTCAGGATGCTATCCACCTCCTTGGGAGCACTTGCAAAGAAGCTCGGCACGCAGGCTGCTCGGTTATTACTTGCGCGCCTCGTTCTTGGGGCGTTCTGGATTGGCCTGATCTTCACATTGATTATTTACATACTTGAAGACGATGCTTTGGAAAAGTGGTGCAAACGCAGCAGCTTCCGCCTTGCAAAAAACTCAAAACCGTTTGAAGAACAAGAAGAGCTGAAGGTCCTGCACTCCGCATTCAGCGAGGTATTGTGATGTATCTGATCGAATGGGGTTTTTGGCAAATGGCTACTGAATCCGAAGCCGCGCGAAAAACATATGAAGCAGAACTGACACCGAACGAAAAGCGTCAAGATTTATATGAGGGTGACCTGACTGAAGAAATGCACTTCCAATCCGTTAGTAAACAACCCTATGCAAGAGGACCTGTTTTCGCGTTCAGCGACACTATTTTAGAAATGCGCTGCGGAGGTTCAGAAGAGAAGCGTGGACTTATTACGCTCGCAACGCTCGGCGCTGTCGCCCCGGCCATTGCTGTGGGACTAATGATCACCACTGGATTTTTATGGATGGACATCACCGATCCGGATGGGCGTTCCGTAATCACTATTCTTTCAACACTTATAATGCTCTCAGTCAGCCCCACCTTAGTGTATCTTTATTCAAAGTATGGAATCCACTTAACCCGACTAGAAATGCTGACTAGCCGTCACTTGCTTATTCGCTTCAATCGAGCAACCCAACAAGTTCACCTACATCGACCGAAATACTGCGGTGGAATCGTAACTTTTCCATGGAATGCAACCGGAAGCACTGGCTTATATCCAGAAGATGACTCACTCAGCATGGGCACGCGACTCGGCCTGGTCTGGCACCCCAGCCGCACCGGCTTACCCCACATGGAAATGGCCCTGCTGGGCAAACAAGGCCAAGGCGGCAGCGAACTGCGTGATGAGTGGGAATTCATCCGCCGTTACATGGAAGAAGGCCCACACGCCGTCCCCCGCCCCCGCCTGAGCACCCAGCTACCCTCACCCGTCCAGGCATTCAGCGCCCAGTTCGAAGGCCTTGGACGTTTCTTCCGCAAAAGCAGCTGGCTGTTCAAAGTTGCGCTGCTGTTTGTCTGGCCCGCGTTCGTCATCATCGGCACCGGCCACTGGCTCAGCCTGCTGCTGTGCTGGCGACCACGCTGGCCGAAGGTCATCCGCGAGGCCGGCCTGCCCGGCAAGCCAGTCCCACCCGTGACAACCCTGGGCGACTACCCACCCGCAATCCAGGCACGCTTGCTCGCCAACGCCGACCGCTGGCAGCTCAAGCCCGGCAAACGGCCGGCGAAAAAACCACGCAAGCGCTCTGCACCTCAACAGGCCAACGAAAGTGACTGATCAAACTGCACCCGGCGCGCGGGTACATTTGCGACACCTTCACTTCATCGGCAGCCAGTTGCAGCACGATGCAAAGCCATCATCCCATGACCGCTTCCCGTAGTCCGCCCATGTAGTGCTCCAGGCGACTACGCAGCCAACGCTCGGCCGGGTCGCTGTCGGTGGTGCTCAACCAGACCATGGCCAGCTCCAGTGCAGCAGTCTCGAACGGCAGCGTCTCGGCCTGCAGGTTGCCCCAGCGTTCCATACCCTGTGCGGCATAGTCCGGGCAACAGGCCAGCAGGTCGGTACCGGCCAGAATCGCCGGCAGCGAACTGAACTGCGGCACCGACAACACCACCTTGCGTTCACGGCCGATGTCTTTCAACCAGTCATCGACCACACCCTGGGTGTTGGCGGTTGGCGAAACCTGGACATGCGGGCGTTGGCAAAACTCATCCAGTGAAAGCGGCGTGCTGGACTTGTCGGCCCGCACTACCCTGGCTTGCAGGGTGCGTAGCACCTTGCGTTTGGCATTGGCGGGCAGGCCCTTGGTCTGGCTGATACCCACCGTCACATCGCCCGCCGCCAGCAGGTCCGGAATGCGCCAATAGTCCACATGCTGCACGACCACCACCACGTTTGGCGCCTCCACCCGCAGCGCCCGCAACAGCGGCGGCAGCAGGCCCGACTCGACATCATCGGACAAGCCGATGCGGAAGGTCATCTTGCTGGTCAGCGGGTCGAAATCATGGGTCATGCTGAGGGCGACAGACATCGCATCCAAGGCTGGCGTGAGGTACTTGATCACCTCTTCGGCCCTGGCCGAGGGCTCCATGCGGTTGCCCACTCGAACCAGCAACGGGTCGTTGAACATCACACGCAACCTGGCCAGCGCGGCGCTGACCGTGGGCTGGGCGACGAACAGCTTCTCCGCGGCACGGGTGAGGTTGCGTTCCTGCATCAGCGCTTCGAACACCACCATCAGGTTGATATCGGCTTTGCGCAGTTCGTTGCGGTTCATGGGTGCTCCCGGGCCGTGCTTGTTGTTCGGGTTCAATTCCGGCATCGACATGCATCCTAGCCGAGTCGAAACCTGCACTGCACCTATGCGATCGCCATTGCCCCCTACTGCGCGACCGGGGTAATCTTCCGCGCTCTTCCCTTCCGGCCTCCCCTGCCGTGCACCGCCCAGGCGTTGACTCGCGAAGCGGTCATTCATGATGCCGACACTTGCATGGCCGCCGCTCACTGGCGCGCCCATCCGCCATCAATACACTCAGGATGACACCATGATCATTCGCCAAGGCATCGCTGCAGACTACCCGCAGCTGCTCGACATCTGGCTGCGCGCTGTTCGCGCGACGCACCACTTCCTGCAACCCTCCGACATCGACGCACTGTTGCCACAGCTGCGCGACGTGTACTTCCCGGCCGTCGAGCTGTGGGTTGCGGTAGACACCGATGACCAGCCACTGGGCTTTATCGGCTTCAATGAAAACCATGTGGAAATGCTTTTCGTCGACCCAGCGCACCACGGCCAGGGCATTGGCCGTGCACTGCTGGATTTCGGCCGCCAGTCACGCAGTGCGATGAGTGTCGATGTCAACGAGCAGAACCCACAGGCAACAGCGTTCTACCAGCGCTATGGCTTCGTTCAGACCGGCCGTTCACCGCTGGATGGCGAAGGTCGCCCGTTCCCTTTGCTGCACATGAGCTTGCCCACCCGGGCGTGAGCAGGAGGCACTCACCGCGATGGCCCGTAAAGCGAAGCCCCTACCGCCGTCCGACTGGGTCATCCGTAGTGCCCAACCGGGCGGTATCGAGCGTATCGAAGCCTGGTTCGGTAGCCACGGCTACGACCCGCATCGCCACGATACCTATTCGATCGGCCGCACGCTGGCCGGCGTGCAAAGCTTCCACTACAAGGGTTCGCTGCGCCACGGCATACCGGGCAACACGCTGGTGTTGCACCCGGACGAACTGCATGACGGCATGGCCGGCACCGACGCAGGCTTTCGCTACCGCATGGCCTACGTCGACCCGGCACTGATCCAGAACGTGCTGGGTGGTCAGCCTTTGCCCTTCATCGCTGGCGGGCTGTCCAGCGACCCTCGCCTGTACCACGCCAGCGAAGCGTTCGTGCAGGCAGTGGACCACGCGCTGGAGCCATTGGAAGAACAGGACGCCCTGTATGACCTGGCGATCGCCTTGCGGGCCGTCGGCGGCAAGCCGCGCGGGCGCAAGCGCCTGGATTACCAGGCAGCCGAACGCGCCCGGGCCTTCATCATGGAACACCTGCATGTGGGCATAACACTGGACATGCTGGAACAGGCCAGTGGCCGCGAACGCTGGAGCCTGTCGCGTGACTTTCGCACGCTGTACGGCACCAGCCCCTATCGCTTTGTCACCCTGCGCCGCCTCGACAGCTTTCGCCGAATGATCCTGGACGGCTTCACCTTGGTCGAGGCAGCCCTTGCCGCAGGCTTTCATGACCAGAGCCACATGACCCGGCACTTCACCCGCTGCTACGGCGTACCGCCCTTACGCTGGCTGGAGCGTTTGCGAGCGTCACGCTGAGAAACCGCAGTCGCCCGCGTATCCCGTGGGAGCAGGCGTGCAGGATCGTACAAGAACCGGACTCGCCCGGCGCGATAGGCTGACCACTCCACTTTCCGAGGAACTGTCATGCCTGAGTCCCGTCACCCACACCCCTCCCTGCCAGTGAACCTGGTCCACAAGGCAGCGCTTATCGAACAGCAATGGAGCCCCAGGGTCGTTGCCGAGATGAACGATTACCAGTTCAAGGTCGTGCGCATCGAAGGCGAATTCATCTGGCACGCGCACCCGGAGACCGACGAAGCATTCCTGGTGCTGGAAGGTACGCTGCGTATCGACCTGCCGGATGGCTGCGTGCATGTGAACCCTGGGGAACTTTATGTGGTGCCACGCGGCGTCGAGCACCGGACCGCCGCGCAAGGCGAAGCGAAACTGATGATGATCGAACCGCGGGGCATTCTGAATACCGGTCATGAAGGGGGGGATCGCACAGCACAGAGCGATGTCTGGATTTAACAACATTCACCACTTTCAAGCTGAGGTCTCTAACTTCACAGCAATAATTAACCATAAACAATCGCCTTATTGCGATTTGTAACCATGGCAATTCGCTCGCCGCCCACACTTCGCAACCCGGCACAGGTTCGCCTCGATATAATTGGATCCAATAACGAGGGTAACCTGCATGCAAGCACTGGAAATGGACTACGGACACGGCGATGAAGTGGCCAGCCACTGCCACGCCGAAGACCAGCTGATCTACGCCGCCAGCGGCGTGATGCGGGTCAGCAGCGAGGGCGGCAGCTGGGTGATCCCCGGCGGGCATGCCTTGTGGATGCCTGCGGGGGTCAGCCATGCCATCCGCATGGAGGGCGTGGTCTACCTGCGTACCTTGCTGCTCGATGCCCACATCGAACGCTGCCAGGTCATCGTCGTGTCCGGCCTGCTGCGCGAACTGATCCTGGCGGCGTCACGGGTGCTGAACCTGCGCGACGGCGCGCATGCTCGTGCGCTGATCCTGTACGAACTCGCCGCCGCCCGGCGCATCGATGCCTTTGTCCCTACGCCGCAGCACGCACGCCTGCGTGCCTGGTGCGAGCGCTTCCTGCAGGACCCGGCCCAGGACCTGACCCTGGAGCAATGCGGCGCACAACTGAACATGAGTGCCCGCAGTGTGGCCAGGCTGTTCCAGCGCGAGGTGGGCATGTCGTATGGCCAATGGCGCGCCCGTGCCCGGGTGATGCTCAGCCAGCAGTGCCTGGCCGATGGCAAGCCGATCCTGAACGTTGCGCTGGAGCACGGCTACCAGAGCGCCAGTGCATTTACTGCCATGTTCAAGCGCATCCTCGGCCATGCACCGAGTGATTGGCAAAACGGTACCGCGCGCGAGCACTGAGCCTCAGGTTGTCCCGCTTGCGCGCAGGGTTGTCCCGCTTGCGACAGCGACGCCCATGCAACCCTCGTTAACCTCGCATCACGACCTTTGAGCGACAATCGTGATGCCCTTACTGCACTCATTTCCAGGCCCTGCCCGGCTTGCCACAGCCCTCGGCATGCTCGCTGCACTCGCGGCGTGCGGCCACCAACCCACGCCTGCCGAACCACCTCCAGCGCTGCAGGCAGACCCGCTGGCGAACATGCCGGCCAGCGTCAGCAAACAGCCCCTGCCCGAACGCTGGTGGGCACTGTATCAAGACCCCCAACTCAACCGCTGGGTACAGCAAGCCCTGGCGCACAACCAAGGCCTGGCACAGGCCGAGGCCAACGTGCAGGCCATGCTGGCCGGCATCGGCGAGTTCGACGCCAGGCGCTGGCCGTCTACCGCGATGGGCGTTGCCGCTACCTATGGAAGAAGCGCCGATGACCAGACGCTGGCCGAGGCGACCGACAGCAACGCGCCGTCACAATGGCAATTCAACCCGGGCATCGAGCTGGCCTATCAGGTGGATATCTGGGGCCAGGTACGCGCCGCCATCCAACGTGCCCGGGTGCAAGCCGAAGCCAGCGCTGCGGCACTAGACCTGGTACGCCTGCAGGTAGTCGCCCAGACCACCCGCGCCTACATCGACCAGTGCACCTACGCGGCTCGCCTGGAGGCAGCGAAGCAGGCCTTGCAAACCCTCGACCACAGCGTGCAACTCAGCCAGCGTCAGCGCCAGGCCGGTGTGGCCACTGCCCTCGACAGCGAGCGCCTGTTGGGCTTGCGGGAGCAAGTGCGTGCGCAACTGCCGATGCTCTCAGCCCGGCGGCAGATGGCGCTTTACGAACTGAGCATGCTCAGTGGCCAGGCCTCGGTGGCCGAAGCCACGACCTGCGTAGCCATCCCCACGCTGTCGGCGCCGCTGCCGGCTGGCGATGGCTGGCATTTGCTCGAGCGCCGGCCAGATGTGCGCCAGGCCGAACGGGAACTGCAGGCGGCCACCCTGGAGACCGACATCGTGCGGGCCGACCTTTACCCAAAGGTCAGCTTCGGCGCTTCGTTGACGTCTTCGGACCATCACCTTGCCAACCTCGGCGACAGCCGCGCGGTGATGTTCGGCATTGGCCCGCTGATCCGCTGGGAATTTCCCAACCTGAAGGCCAACCGCGCACGGGTGAGCAAGGCCGAGGCATTGCAGCGGGCGCAGGTCGCCCGTTACCACGGCGTGGCGCTGAGCGCGCTGAAAGACGTGCGCCAGGCACTGGCCCGCTACGACGGCGAGCGACAACGGTTGCAGGCGCTGGAGGCAGCCCTGGCGCACAGCCAGCACAGCTTTGCCCTGGCCCAGGGTAACTACCGTGCCGGCACCGTGGACGGGCTGGCCCTGCTCGACAGCGAGCGCGAAATGATCAGCCTGCGGGCCAGCCACACAGAAGCCCGAGGGCGCCTGGCGCAAGCGCAGGTAAACCTGTTCCGCGCGCTGGGCGGGCGGTGGTAGCGAGACGCAAGACCAGCAGCGAGCACCGCCCACTGTAGGAGCGGGTTTACCCGCGAAGAATACACCGCGGTGGATAGCACGGGCGTCGCCCGTGTTCGCGGGCAAGCCCGCTCCCCCACCAATCGCGCCAGCTTTTAGAAATTGAGCAAGACAGTTGCTCCCACAACGGACAGCCAGCAGGCCCAATTCGAGAATGGAAACCAACCATGAATGTTGCCGTAGACAAACCCTCACCCGCCGAAACTGAACAGCGGCCGAGCGCTAAAACCCGTCGCCGCCTGGCAGTCATCGCCAGCGGCAGCCTGGCCACAATCACCCTGCTGGCCTTCACCTGCTACTGGTTCAGCACCGGCCGCTACCTGGAAACCACCGACGATGCCTACGTCCGCGCCGACTGGGTGGCCCTGAGCCCACGCGTGGCGGGCTACGTAGCCGAGGTCGAGGTGGCTGACGACCAGCCGGTGAAAGCCGGCGATGTGCTGGTGCGCCTGCAAAACCGCGACTACCGCGCCCGCCTCGACCAGGCCCGGGCTGGCGTGACCGAGGCACAGGCGGCACTGGCCGCCGCCCAGGCCAGCCAACAGGTGGCGACCGAGCGCATCGACCAGCAACAGCAAGCCATCCTGCAGGCCGAGGCCGTCGTGCGCAGCGCCAGCGCCGAACAGCGCCGCTGTGAACTGGATGTCCAACGCTACCGTGGCCTGGTGCGTGACGATGCAGCGACCATGCAGCGCCTGGAAACCGCCAGCGCCCATGCCAGCCAGGCACAAGCCGCACGGCAAGGTGCCCAGGCCGCGCTGCGCCAGCAACGCGCTCAACTGGCCATGGCCAAGGCCCGGTCAGCCCAGGCCGAGGCCGAGCTGCAACAACGGGCAGCGGCCCTGGCACGCGCCCTGGCCCACCAGCAGCTTGCCGAGCAAGACGAACAGGACACGGTGATCCGCGCGCCGATCACCGGCGTGGTCGGCCAACGCCGCGTACGCACCGGCCAGTACGTGGTGCCGGGCCAGCCGCTGCTGGCTGTGGTGCCCCTGCAACAAGCCTATGTGGTGGCCAACTACAAGGAAACCCAACTGGCCCGCATGCGCCCCGGGCAACCGGTAGAAATACATGTAGACAGCTTCGCCAGCCAGCCACTGCATGGCCATGTGGCCAGTTTCTCGCCAGCCTCGGGCAATGTCTTCGCCTTGCTGCCGTCGGACAATGCCACCGGCAATTTCACCAAGATCGTCCAGCGTTTCCCGGTGCGCATTTTGCTCGACAAACCGTTGGATGGCCCGCAGGTACTGCCCGGCATGTCGGTGGTCAGTACAGTCGACACACGCCCCGCAGAGGTTGCCGATGCGCACTGAGCAAACGGTCTCGCTGCGTGCCTGGGTAGCGGTGCTTGGCGGCCTGTTCGGCTGCTTCATGGCGGGTATGAACGTGCATGTCACCAGCGCCGCCCTGCCGGAAATCCGCGGCTCGCTGGGTGCCAGCTTCGAGGAAGGCTCATGGATTTCCACCGCCTACCTGGTGGCGGAAATCGTGATGATTCCGCTGACGGCCTGGTTGGTGGACGTGTTCTCGCTGCGCCGGGTCATGTGGACCGGCTCGCTCATCTTTCTGATCGCCTCGGTGGCCTGCTCATGGGCGCCCAACCTGGAGGCGATGATTGTAATCCGGGTGATCCAGGGGGCTGCGGGCGCGGTGCTGATTCCCCTGTCGTTCCAGCTGATCATCACCGAACTGCCGGCCAGCAAGATGGCCATGGGCATGGCGCTGTTCAGCCTGGCCAACAGCGTGGCGCAGGCCGCCGGGCCGTCGATTGGCGGCTGGCTGACCGATGCCTATTCGTGGCGCTGGATCTTCTATCTGCAACTTTTCCCCGGCATTGCACTGCTACTGGCCATCGCCTGGTCGATCGAAGCCAAGCCGATGAAGCTCGAACTGTTACGCAAAGGTGATTGGCTGGGTATCGCGGCCATGGTGATCGGCCTGGGCGGCTTGCAGATCGTGCTGGAAGAAGGCGGTCGGCTGGACTGGTTCGGCTCGCCGCTCATTGTCGGCATGAGCGTGGTCGCTGCCATTGCGTTGGTGGTGTTCGTGGTGACCCAGCTGTTCGGCCAGCGCGCGTTCATCAACCTGCGCTTGCTCGGGCACTACAACTTCGGCGTTGCCAGCGTGGCGATGTTCATCTTTGGCGCTGCCACGTTCGGCCTGGTGTTCCTGGTGCCCAACTACCTGTCGCAGTTGCAGGGGTTCAGCGCGCACGACGTGGGCGTGGCGCTGATCGCCTATGGCGTGGTGCAGTTGCTGCTGGCGCCGTTGATGCCCCGGCTGATGGGCTGGACCAGTGCCAAGTTCATGGTCGCCAGCGGCTTTTTGATCATGGCGCTGGGCTGCTGGCTGGGGGCTAGCCTGAGCGCCGACAGTGCCGACAACGTGATCATCCCGTCCACGGTGGTGCGCGGTATTGGCCAGCCTTTCATCATGGTTGCGTTATCGGTGCTGGCGGTGGCCGGGCTGGACAAGCGTGAAGCCGGCTCAGCCTCGGCGGTGTTCTCGATGTTGCGCAACCTGGGTGGCGCCATCGGTACGGCCGGGTTGACGCAACTGGTGGCGACCCGTGAACGCTTTCACAGTGAGCGCATTCACGAGCAGGTGACGCTGTTTGAGCCAAGCGTGCAGGCGCGTATCAACCAGACGGTGCAAAGCTGGCTGCCGCCTCAGCAGCAAATGCTGGAAGCGTTGGCGGCAACCATTCGACGAGAGGCTTACCTGATGGCCTACAGTGATGCGTTCTACCTGGCGTGCCTGGCATTGGTTGGGTGTGCCCTTGCAGCGTTGCTGCTGCGGGCCAGACAGCAGCATTGAAGGCAGTATCGACCTCTGTGGGCGACCGAAGCGTTCGGTATTCGGCCGCTGTTACACTGTCAACCGATGAAATTGGCGAACCCGAGCAAAGGTATGAACCCGACGCGCTACTCCACCGTGGCAAAGGACTTGATGCAAGCGATTGCCAGCGGCCGCTACCCAGTAGGCAGCCTGCTGCCGACCGAGTTCGAGCTGTGCGACCTTTACAATGTGAGCCGGCACACGGTGCGTGCCGCTATCGACCAGTTGCTCACCCAAGGGCTGGTGTCGCGCCGCAAGCGCGTGGGCACACGCGTGGAGGCCAGCAGCCCGCGCGGCGGCTATTCGCAGACGTTAGCCAGTGTGGCTGACCTGGCGCACCTGGCAGACACCCAGCAGCGGGAAATCCAGAACGTGCGCCACTTTGTCGCCGACCTGAGCGAGGCGGCGAGGCTGGGGCTGGTGCCGGGGGAGCATTACTTCTGCGTATCGAGCCTCCGCGTCGACAGGCAGCACCCTGCCGCGCCGCTGTGCTGGACCGACGTGTATGCGCCGCGCGACTACACCGCGGTCGTCGAACTGGCCCGCGAGCACCCCGACCAACTCATTGTCGGGTTGATCGAACAGCACTATGGCCGGGCAATCGCAGTGGTCGACCAGCGGGTGCGCGCGGTGTTGCTGACAGCGGAAATGGCCAGGGCGCTGAAGGCAGAGGCGGGCTCACCGGGGCTGAAGATCATCCGCCAATACCGCGAGGAAAATGGTGATTTGATGGCGGTCTCAGAGACCGTGCACCCGGATGACCGCTTTACCTTGGTCACCCAGATGCGCCGCGACCGCTCCCCCGCCTGAACCCGCTCGTACAGGGATGGTTCAACTTTCAGCTGATGAACAGGCCGTTGCGCCTAAAGCGCCCCCAGTTGCCTTTCAGCTTCGACCAACTGCCTCGCCCGCGCCGTGCTCACCCGGTGATCGCGTGCCAGCCAGGCGTAGATCGTCGGTAGCACGAACAAGGTGAACAAGGTCCCCACCAGCATCCCGCACACAATCACCACCCCCAACCCGAAACGGCTGTTGGCGCCGGCGCCGCTGGCGAACAGCAGTGGCAGCACGCCAAAAGTCATCGCCGCCGTGGTCATCAGCACTGGCCGCAAGCGTATTTGCGCCGCACGAACAATGGCGGCGGCACGATCGAGGTTGTCGCGCACCTGAATCTCGTTGGCGAACGCCACCATCAGGATGCCGTGCTTGCTGATCAGGCCGATCAGCGTCACCAGGCCAATCTGTGTGTAGATGTTCAGCGTGGCCCAGCCCAGCGCCAGCGGCAGCAGCGCACCGCAGATCGACAGCGGCACGGTCACCAGAATGATCAGGGGGTCGACCAGGCTTTCGTACTGCGCCGCCAGCACCAGATAGATCACCACCAGGGCGGCGAGAAATGCCCACATCAAGGCAAAGCCCTCCTGCACATACTGGCGCGATTCCGATTGCCAGTCGTGGCTGAAGCCCGGTGGCAGCTCGGCGGTGAGCTGTTCCAGAAATGCCACAGCGTTGCCCATCGATACACCCGGGGCCGGGATTGCCTGCAGGGTACTGGCGTTCTGCTGATCGAACTGCAACAGGCGGTTGGGTGCCACTTCGATATCCAGGCGCACCAACGTAGCCAGCGGCACCAGGCTGCCATCTTCGGCGCGCACATACTGGCGGCTCAGCGCCGCAGGCGTCAGGCGTTGGTCCTGGATACTCTGCGGGATCACGTCATAAGAGCGCCCGAACAGGGCGAAGCGGTTGAGGTACTGCTCGCCCACCAGCACCCCCAGCGACTCACCAATGGCCTGCATGCTGATGCCCAGGCTCGCCGCCTTGGCCCGGTCCACGCGTACCTTGACCACCGGGTTGTTGTAGTCGAGGTCGCTGTCCACCACGGCGAACAGGCGGCTGTCGCGGGCGCGTTGCTTGAGCACTTCCATGGTCTGGAACAGCTCGGGGTAATCCCGGGCGCTGCGCAGCACCATCTGCACCGGCAGGCCACCGCTGGAGCCCGGCAGTGACGCGACCTGGAAGGCGAAGATGCTGCTGCCCTCGATATCCGCAACGGCCTGCTGCAACTGCGCCTGCACCTGTGCGGCGGAACGCTCGCGCGCCTGCCAGGCGCTGAGGTTGGTGCCACCGAAACTGGCAGCCGGGCCGTCGGTGCCGTTGATGATCCAGGTGTCGGTGGTTTCGGCAATGGACTTCATCACCTGGTCGAGCTTCAGCGCAAAGCGTTCTGCGTATTCGAGGCTGGCATGCTGCGGCGACTTGATGGCGGTCAGCACCGCCGCCTGGTCCTCGGGTGGCGCCAGCTCGCGCTGGGGCAGCAGGTACAGCCAGGGCAGGCTCAGGCACACCAGCAACGCCACGCCGCCACTGATCCAGCGGTGTGCCAGTGTGTAGGCCAGCACCCGTCCATAGGCCCCGCTCAGCGTGCCAAACAACCGATCGGCGACAGTGGCCATGGCGCCAGGCTGCTGACCGGGCTGCAGCAACAGCGAGCTCATCACCGGCGACAAGGTCAGCGCCACAATGCCGGACACGATCACCGCCCCCGCCAGGGTCAAGGCAAACTCACGGAACAGCGTGCCGGTCAGCCCGCCCATCAAGCCAATGGGCGCATACACCGCCGCCAGGGTCAGGGTCATGGCGATCACCGGCCCGGCGATTTCCCGCGCCCCGGCCAATGCTGCCGCGACCGGCGACTTGCCCTCCTCGATATGCCGATGCACGTTTTCCACCACCACAATGGCATCGTCCACCACCAGGCCGATGGCCAGCACCATCGCCAGCAAGGTCAGCAGGTTGAGGCTGAAACCGAACATCAACATCAGGCCCGCGGCCCCCAGCATCGACAGCGGAATGGCCACCACCGCGATCAGCACGCTGCGCAGCGAACCCAGGCACAGCCAGATCACCAACACCACGATCAGCATCGCCTCCATCAAGGTGCGCAGCACTTCATGGATCGACGCATCGATGAAGCGTGCGGTTTCATAGGCCAGCGCCACGTTCACGCCAGGCGGCAAGGTCTGCTGGATCTGTGGCAGCAGCTGGCGAATACCCTCGACGATCACCAGAGGGTTGCCGCTGGGCGTGGGGAACAGCCCCAGGTGCACGGCAGGTTTGCCGTCCATGGTGGCACTGGTCTGCGTGGCCGCCGCACTCAGCTCGACGGTGCCGATATCGCGCAGGCGCACCAGGTCGGTGCCATCGTTGCGGATGATCAGCTCACGGAAGTCTTCGACCCGGGTCAGGTCGGTGTCCACCTGGATATCGGCCAGCACGTACTGCCCGCGCACCTGGCCCGGCGTTGCCTGGTAGTTGTTGGCACGTACCGCCTGCGCCACGTCCGCCGCCGTCACCCCGCGCCCGGCCATCTGCTCACTGTCCAGCCACAGGCGCATGGCCAGGCGCTGCCCGCCGAACGACTGCACCTTGGCCACGCCGTCGATACCGGAGAACTGCGGTTCCACCACCCGTGACAGGTAATCGCTCAGTTCCGGTATCGACAGGCTGTCGCTGGCAAACCCCACATAGGCCACGGCAGTGGAGTCACCTGCTGACAGTTCCACCACTGGGTCGTAGGCTTTTTCCGGCAGGCGATAGCGCACTTGGTTGACCTTGGCCATGGTTTCGGCCAGCGCCTGGGTCGAATCGCGGTTGAGCACCATGCGCAAGGTGATCAGGCTGCGCCCCTGCTGCGACGACGAGGACAGGTAGTCGATGCCTTCGACCGACGACACTGCCTGGGTGATCGGCTGCGTCACGAAACCCTGCATCAACTCGGCGGAGGCACCGGGGTACTCGGTGCTGATGGTAATGGTCGAGCTTTCCAGCAACGGGTACTGGCGGATCGGCAACTTGCCCATGGCAAACAGCCCCATCAGGATGATCAGGCTGCTGACCACCAGCGCCAGCACCGGGCGGCGCACGAAGACGTCGGTAAACCTCACGACTGCCGCCCTCCCTGGCTGGCCTGCAGGCTGTCCTGCGCCACTGGCTCGACCGGCATGCCATCACTCAGTTTCAGCTGGCCGGAAACCACCACACGGTCACCGGGCGTCAGGCCGGAGGTGATTTCCACCCGCCCCTGCCAGCGCTCACCGGTGGTTACCTGCACCCGGCTCACCCGGGTGCCATGCTGCGGGTCCTGGGTCGCGACAAACACCGTCTGCCCGTAGGCGGTGTAGGTGATCGCGGTTTCCGGCACGGCCAGCACGGTCGACGGCTGCGCAGCATCCAGCCGCACGCCGGCATACATACCCGGCTGCAACTGTCCTTGCGGGTTCGACAAGGCCGCCTGTACCTGCACAAGGCGTGCTGTGCTGACCACCGGGTCGACCGCCACCACCCGCGCCTGGAAGTCTTGCCCACGCACCGCATCCACCGTCAGTGCCAGCACTTGCCCGGCGTGCACTTCGGGGGCGGCCTGCTCGCCCAAGGCGAAGTTCACATGCAACTGGCTGATGTCGGCCAGGCTGACGATGGTCTCGCCAGCGCCCAGGTACTGGCCCTGATGCACACGGCGGATGCCGAGCTTGCCGGCGAACGGAGCACGAATGGCCTTCTGCGCGATCAGCGCCTCGACATGCTGCAGCTCACCACGGGCCACGTCCACGGCCGTGGCGGCGTTGTCCAGCAGCTCTTGCGACACGGCATTCATCGCGCGCAGTTTGCGGCTGCGCTGCAGCACCACGTCAGCGTTACGCAACCTGGCCTGCAACTGCACGCGAAGGGCCTGCTCGGGCGCGTCGTTGAGCTGCACCAACAACTGCCCGGCCGCGACTGTCTGCCCCGACTCGAAGGCGATGCGGGTAATACGCCCTGGCATCTCGGCCGCCACCTGCACCTGGTTGACCGCCTCCAACTCCCCCGAAGCAAAGCGCTGCCGCGCCAGTTGCACCTGCTCGGCCGTGGCCAGCGCCACCTTGGTCGCCGGCCACACCGCCGCAGCGGGTGGCGCCGAGCCGCTTCCCACCAGCGCATAGGCAGCGGCCAGCGCACCGGCAACAGCGCCGGCCCAGGCCAGTAACGTCCGTTTGTTCATGCACAGCTCCGATCACAGGGAAAGCGGTTGCAGGGAAGATCGGGCAGGACTATAAAAGCTCAACTTTACTTGAGGTCAACAGGCATGGCAGCGGACAACACACGGATGCTCACAGTGGGTGAAGTGGCCAAGCGCAGCGGCGTGGCGGTATCTGCGCTGCACTTCTACGAAACCAAGGGGCTGATCGCCAGCGTCCGCACGGCAGGCAACCAGCGCCGCTATCCCTCGCTGGTGCTGCGTACCCTGGCGATCATCAAGGTAGCCCAGCGCACGGGTATTGCGCTGGAGGAAATCAAACAGGCCTTCAGCCGTTATGCCCCCAACAGCAAGCTCACGGCCGCGCAATGGGGCGAGATGTCCACGGCCTGGCGCGAAGACCTGAATGCCCGCATTCGCACACTGGAAGCACTGCGCGACAGCCTCGACAACTGTATTGGTTGCGGTTGCCTGTCGCTGGAAGACTGCCCGCTGCGCAACCCCGAGGATGTGCTGGGCAAGGAAGGGACCGGGGCACGAATCCTCGAAAAGAAGGCCCGCTAGCCTCGCGCGCTCATGCCAGGTGCGCCCCTTTGCCGGCGCGCATGACCTGCAGGTGACAAACAGTTGCTTTGAACCATTGCGGCGATTCACCGCCCTAACCCTGTGCTGTTAACCCAAAGCCGCTCACAGGAAGGACTAAGCCATCATGAAACGCGAACAGATCGAAGGTGTAGCAGAGGACCTGGCTGGCAAGGCGCAAAGCGCCGTAGGTCGCCTGGTCGAAGACCCGGCACTGGAAGCCGAAGGCGATGCGCGTCAGGCCGCAGGCCAGTTGACCAAGTCCTACGGCGACACCCTGGACACGGTGTCCTCGTTCGTCAAGGAAAAGCCCTTCGCCGCACTGGCCATCACCGCCGCCGTCACACTGGTGGTCTCTCGCCTGCTGCGCCGCTGAACCACGGCGCCTCAGGCGGTTCAGGGCCGGATATCTTGTCCGGCCTGCGCCATCACCAGATGGCGATATCGTAGGTCAGGTAAAGGCGATTGCTGTCTCGGCCGCGGGCGAAATCTGATCGATACACATAGTTTCGCAGCTTTACGCCCAGCCCTTTCAGCGGCCCGCCCTGCACCACGTAGGCAATCTCGGCGTCACGCTCCCATTCTTTGATGCCCTCGCCACCTGAACGGCCATTGTCGCCACTCAGGTAGCGCGTCATGAAGGTCAGCCCCGGCACCCCGGCGGCAGCGAAGTTGTAGGCGTAGCTGGCCATCCAGGTCTTCTCTTCCTCTTCGATGAACTTGCCGATGCCGACGTTGCTGAACGAATAGACCGTTGCCCCACTGATATACGGCAGCCCCGCTTCACCATCGAGCACTTGGTAACCTGCGCCGACGGTATGCCCGGAGTGGGCGTACGACAGTTGGCCGCTGAACAGGTCGTTGTCGATGCCACCGCCATACGCCGTACCGCTGTCGCGGCTTTTGAAGTAACGCAGGTCGGTGGTCAGCACGCCGCCGCCCAGCGGCAGGTCGTGCACCAGCCCGGCGAAGTCCTGGCGGTAGAAATGCTCGAGCTCGCCATGGAAATAACTCAGGCGCAGTTGCTTGCTGACGGCATAGTCAGCACCGGCGAAGCTGAAGTCGCCAGACGCTGGGCCGCCATACCCGTCCAGGTACAACCCGGTACTATTGGATGAGTCGCGCTGTTTGAAGCGGTCCAGGTGGCCAGCGGTAAGGGTGAGGTTGTCGATGTCGGTGCTGGTCAGCTGGGTTCCCTGGTAAGTCTGCGGCAGCAGGCGTGCATCGTTGTACACCAGTACCGGTGTCTTGGGCAGCAAGGTGCCATGCTTGGCCACGGTGCTGCCCAGGCGGGCTTTGGCCGTGATACCGGCGCTGGCGAATTCGTCGGCCGCGCGGCCATCGTCACGCACTGGCAGCAACCCGGTGCCGCTGCGCCCACGGCCGGAGTCGAGCTTGACGCCGACCAGGCCCAAGGCGTCGAGACCCAGGCCGAGGGTGCCTTGGGTGAAGCCGGACTGGTAATCGAGCAGAAAGCCTTGAGCCCACTCCACCCGTTCGCTTTTGGCTGTGGCGGCGGCGCGGGCGCTCATACCCTGCTCGTCACGGAAATTCTCGTTGAAATACACGTTGCGCAACTGCAGCTTGAGCTTGCTGTCATCGACAAAACCGGAAGCGCCGGCAACAGGCAGCCAGCCGCACAGCAGGCCACAGGTGGCCCCACGGAACACAGCTCGGGACATGATCGGTACTCTATTGTTGTTTTAGGGATGAGCAGGCGTTGCGCCTGGCAGCACCAGAAGCGTTCAGACGAAGAAGGACAAGGCGCCCGTCAGCAGTGCCAGCGCCGTGATCACCAGCGAGGTGAGCACCGCCCATTTCACAGTGGCTTTCTGGAAGTCGCCGATGTCGCGATCGACCATGCCCACCAGCAGCAGGGTCGAGGCTACCAATGGGCTCATCAGATGCACCGGCTGCCCCAGCACCGAAGCGCGGGCGATCTCTACAGGGTCGATGCCGTACGCGGCCGCGGCATTGGCCAGGATCGGCACAACGCCGAAGTAGTACGCGTCGTTGGACAGCACGAAGGTCAGCGGCATGCTGGTCAGCGCCACCACCAGCGGGAACCAGTGGCTCCACGCATCCGGAATCCAGTCCACCAGCGTCTGGGCCAATGCATCGACCATCTTGGTACCCGAGAAAATACCGGCAAAGATGCCTGCGGCGAACACCAGCAGCACCACGGTCATGGCGTTGCCCGAATGGGCGAGGATGCGTTCTTTCTGCACATTCAGCTGCGGGTAGTTGATCATCAGTGCGGCGACGAAACCGATCATGAACAGGATGGCCGCGTGCATCAGCCCCAGCACCAGCGCGGTCATCACGGCGATCACCAGCACCAGGTTCACATAGGCAAGGCGCGGGCGCTTGTGCGGGCTGTCGCCAAGGATTTCCTTGATGTAGCAGTTGCCCCCTCCGGACTCCAGGGCAACATTGCCGATACGCCGGCGCTCGGCACGGCCCAGCAGGTAGGCGGTGAACACGACCCACGCCGCCCCACCGATGACGGTGGGCAACATCGGAATGAAGTAGTCGGTCGCATCCAGTCCGAGCGCGGCAATGGCACGGGTGGCGGGACCACCCCACGGGCTCATGCCGCTCATGATGCTCAATGACAGCATCGATACGGTCGCCAGGATCATCGGGTTCATGCCGATGCGCTTGTACAGCGGCAGCATGGCAGCGCAGGTAATCATGTAAGTCGTGGTGCCATCACCGTCCAGCGCCACCAGCAGCGACAGCAGGGCGGTGCCGATGGCGATCTTGATCGGGTCGCCATTCACCCGCTTGAGAATCTTGCGGATCAGCGGGTCGAACAGGCCGGCGTCGATCATCAGGCCGAAGAACAGGATGGCGAACAGCAGCAGCGCGGCAGACGGTGCGACCATTTTCAGCCCATCGAGCATCATCTTGCCCAGGTCTGGCGCAAAACCGCCAATAAGGGCGAAAACAATCGGCACGATGGTCAGCGCGACGATCGGGGACAGACGTTTACTCATGATCAGGTAGGTGAAGGTCACCACCATGATCAGGCCCAGAAGTGCGAGCATGGTTTGTTCTCTTGTTTTTATTGTCTATGTGGCCACCTGCAGCGCAGACGGCCCCCTGCCCCCCACCCGGCAACGCCTGGTGGGGGCCTGTGAAAAGCTTGAGGGTGTCGGGGCTCAGCCGCGGCGGTGTGGTTCGGCGACCCAGTCGGCTGTTTCAGCAACGGGGCTGACCACCGGCTCGCCGTTCAGGCGGCTGTGCAACGTCTGGCGGTCACAGGCGTTTTCCGACAACGAAACCACCACCGTCGCCACTGCGTTGCTGGCAAGACTCGTCAGCGCACGGGCTTCCGACATGAAGCGGTCGACCCCGATCAACAGGGCCAGGCCGGCCAGGGGTATGTCGTGGATCACGGTAAGGGTCGAGGCCAAGGCCACGAAACCGCTGCCGGTGACACCTGCCGCGCCCTTGGAGGACAGCAGCATGATCGCCAGCATGGTGACCACCTGGCCCAGGCTCAGGTCGATGTTGCAGGCCTGCGCGATGAACACGGCTGCCAACGACAGATAGATGGCAGTACCGTCCAGGTTGAACGAGTAGCCAGTGGGCAGCACCAGGCCAACCACGCCTTTCTTGCACCCAAGCTTCTCGAGTTTCTCGAGCATTCGCGGCAGCACAGGCTCGGTTGAAGAAGTACCCAGCACAACCAGGAACTCTTCGCGGAAATAGCGCAGCAACTTCCACAGGCTGAAGCCATGGGCCCGGCAGATGCCACCGAGCACCACCAGCACGAAGAACGCGCAGGCGATGTACAACGTCCCCACCAGCTTGGCCAGCGCGCCAAGGGACGTAATGCCGTACTGGCCCACGGTGAATGCCAGTGCGCCGAAAGCGCCGACCGGGGCAAAGCGCATCAGGTAGCCGAAGATGCGGAACACCATGGTCGAGGCCGACTCCAGCACGTCCAGTACCGGCTTGCCCTTTTCGCCCATCGACGAGAGGGCGAAACCGCTGAGTACGGCGATGAACAGGACCGGCAAGACCTCACCCTTGTTGAAGGCACCGATGAAGGTGTCCGGGATGATGTGCATGAAAAAGTCCACCACACTCAGCTTGGCGGCCGACGCGGTGTACTGGCTGAGGCCCGCTGTGCTCAAGGTAGCAGGATCGATGTTCATGCCGGCACCTGGCTTGAACAGGTAAACCGCCGCCAGTCCGATCACCAGGCTGACCACCGTCAGGCCCAGGAACAGCAGCAGGGTCTTGCTCATCAAGCGCCCCAGGGAACGCTTGTCGGTCATGCCGGCGATGCCGGTGACGATGGTGCAGAACACCACCGGCGCGATCATCATCTTGATCAGCTTGATGAACGCATCACCCAGCGGCTTGAGGGCCACGGCCTGTTGCGCCCAGAAGTGTCCGACCACCACGCCCAGCAGGACGGCGCAGAGAATCTGGAAATACAGCGATTTGGCGAGTCTCATGGCATCACCCATTGTTGAAATTGTGCGGATGCGCTTGTTACGAATGTGCAGGTCTGGATCGGTGCCTGGAACTACCCGGCCAACCTGCGGAATGTAGGGGCGTAGACGAACCCTGAGAAGAGCCGCCGGGCGGTTCGCACCACCGAAGCCTGGATCGTCTGGCCCTCGGCACCGCTGCGCGTCAGCGCAACATCGATGCCGCCACTTGGGTGCTCCAGGCGGACCTCGGCCAGTTGCTGCGCGCCTTCGCCCAACAGGTCGGCAATCACGGTGCCAGGGCTGACGCAGGCAGTCGCCAGCCCCACCGCTCCAGTGATCGCCAAGGCACGATGGCAGTTGTGCGGCATGAAATAGCGAACCTGCAGCGTGCCGTCGTAGCGCGGCTTGGACACCAGCACTGGCTTGGGGATGACCATGCCACTGACATCGCCCAGGCCCATGGCCTTTCCGGCCTTCAGCCGCAACGCTTCCAGGCGTTCGAGCAGCGCGCTGTTGGCGTCCAGCTGAGCCGGGGTTTCCGAGCCGCTGACACCCAACTGGCTGGCCTCCATCACCATCATCGGCATGGCCATGTCGATGCAGGTCACCGGCACGCCATCAATCACGTCCTGGGCCTTGCCCGTGGGGAACAGCTTGCCGGTCTTGCTGCCGACCGCGTCGAGGAAGGTCAGGTGCACTGGGGCGGCAGTGCCCGGCACCCCATCGATCGCCGTACGGCCTTCGTAGCGCACGATACCGCCGGGCGTTTCGACCAACGAATTGACGAAGGTGCCAGTGTTGAGGTTACGGATGCGCACCAAGGTCTTGCCTTCCTGGCCTTTTACCAACCCCTGTTCGATGGCGAATGGCCCAACCGCACACAGCATGTTGCCGCAGTTGGGGGCCGTATCGACCCGCCGCTGTGCGACCATCACCTGCACGAACAGGTAGTCGACGTCGGCGTCGGCGTGCAATGACGGGCTGATGATCGCCACCTTGCTGGTCTGCGGGCTGCCGCCACCGATGCCGTCGATTTCCAGCTCATGGCCAGAGCCCATGAGGTTGATCAGCAACTCGTCGCGCTCGACCACATTGGCAGGCAGGTCCCAGGCGTGGAAGAACGGCCCTTTGGAGGTACCGCCGCGCATGAGTACGCAAGGAATTCGCTGCATGATTTCGCACTCTTGTTGATCAATGGACATCATTGATGCTGTGAGCAAAAGAGTGACAGGGATGGATAAATCAATCCAATGCAAATATCGTAGCTATTATTGCGATTCAAACATGAATAAAGCGCCGGGCCAGTCGAAGGTTTTCTTATGGAATATGAGCTGCAAGACATCAGATCTTTCGTGAAAATCGCCGAACTTGGCAGTTTTCATGAGGCCGCAGAAGCGCTTCACCTGTCCCAGCCGGCCCTGAGCCGACGGATCAAGAAGCTGGAGGAAGGCCTGGGCACCTCGCTACTGGAACGCACCACTCGCCGGGTCAGCCTGACCAGCGTGGGCCGCGACTTCCTGCCCAAGGCCAGGCGCTTGCTGGATGATTTTGAAGACTCGATCCTCAGCATCCGCGAGCTGGCCGAGCGCCAGACCGGTCAGGTTACCCTCGCCTGCATTCCTACCGCGGCGTTCTACTTCCTGCCGTCGGTGATCCGCGATTACAACGAGCAATACCCGAAAATCCGCATTCGCCTGCTGGACCTTAGCGCCAACGACGGGCTCGAAGCCGTGCTGCGCGGCGAGGCCGACTTCGGCATCAACATGATGAGCGGCCAGCACCCGGACATCGAGTTTGTCTCGCTGGTGCAGGAGCACTTTGTACTGGCCTGCCGGCGTGACCACCCACTGGCGAACCGCGCCTCCGTTACCTGGACAGAGCTGGCTGATTACCGCCTGATCGGCGTCGGCCGCCTGAGTGGCAACCGCATGCTGCTGGACCATGCGTTGTCCGGGCTCAACCTGCGGCCCAAGTGGTTCTACGAAGTGCAACACCTGTCCACGTCGCTGGGCATGGTCGAGGCCGGGCTGGGCGTGTCCGCCATGCCCAGCCTGGCCATGCCCAATGCCGACCACCCCACGCTGGTGAGCGTGCCGTTGATCGAGCCGCAAGTCACCCGCACGCTAGGGCTGGTGTACCGGCGCGGCGCATCGCTGTCGCCGGCTGCGGAGAAATTCGTTTCGATCCTGCTGCAGAAATGGCCAAATCGCTGAAGGAAGCCGCGCGCGGCCTTAGTCGTTCTTACCCAGCATGTACCGGTCAAAATGCTCGATATGCTCATCGAGGTTGTCCTCGAGCATCATCCGGTACTGATCGCAGAAGTACTTCAGAATCTCTTCCCGTGCCGCACCCAGCTCCGCGCCGCTCTTGAAGCTGCGGGCGCTCATCCAGGCGCTGAAGCGCGCGGCACCGAAGGTCAGCGAGGCGCTTACCTTGCCCAGGTCTTCGAACTTTTCGATCTGCTGGTTCGCCAGTTCGATGTGCGCATCGGCGCGATCGTAAAAGGCCTGGTCGGTAGCTTGGGTCATTGGGGTTCACCTTGTTGCGCAATGCGAGCGGGAGGCCAAGCCTTGCATGTCGCGGCGCATACGTGCAAGGCTGAAAAAGGATCACCCATGACGAAAAGGAAGCAAAGCACCTCATGCTTGGAATCACACGTATCCATCGCTATTTGCGCCCACTGCCTGCGAAACCGACTGCAGCCAGTGGGCGTGACCTCAAGGCCAAACGCGCCACCCACCTCGCCTCAACGGTTGCCAACCTCCTCTGCACGCCCCGCTCCGCCCCGCCTTACCTCTGCGTCACTCCTGAACGTCCCCCCGTCGAACGTGTGCCCCCGACCTGACTGCCTCCACTGCAGCTCACACACCGTTCTCGCCTGTTGCAGGCGGGATGCCTGACGCAACGACAAGGGGCAACAACCAATGCTTTTCTTTCACGGTAAACACATCTTCAGCGCCATCTTCGATATGGATGGCACCCTCTTCGACACCGAGCGCCTGCGCTTCAAGACACTCAAACAAGCGTCTCTGGAAATCTTCGGCAAAGCGCTGAGCGAGCAGACCCTGATTGGCTCGCTGGGCCTGAGCGCAAAAAAGGCCGAAGCCCTTGCCAAGGCGCATAACGGCGACGACTTCCCGTACGCCGAAATCCGCCAACGCGCCGATGAACTTGAGCTGGCGTACGTGCGCAATCACGGCGTACCGATCAAGGCCGGCCTGCTGGAGGTGCTGGAGCGCCTGCGCAAGTCGGGCCTGACCATGGCAGTGGCCACCTCCAGCCGCCGTGCCATCGCCGAGGAATACCTGATCAACGCCAACGTGCTGAAGTACTTCGACATCACCGTTTGTGGCGATGAAGTCAGCCAAGGCAAACCCCACCCCGAGATTTTCCTGAAAGCCGCCCGCGCGCTCAATTGCGAGCCAGGCCAGTGCTTCATGGTCGAGGACTCGGAAAACGGCATGCTGTCAGCGATGCGCGCCGAAGGGCAGGCGATCCTGATCGAGGACATCAAGCCGCCTGCGCCGGAAATCAAGGCGGGCGCGCTCAAAGCCTACCGCAGCATGCATGAATTTCTCGCCGACCTGAGCGCGTGCGTACCCGACCTGGGCATGCCTGCATTGAGTGAGCCGTTCCCGGCCTCGATGAACCAGTTCAGCGTGGGCATTCATGGTTTCGGCGCCATCGGCGGCGGTTACCTGACGCAGGTATTTTCCCATTGGGACGGCTACACCCGACCGCGTGAAATCATTGCCGCAACCCGTTCGCGCATGCTGCGCGAAAGCGTCAGCGCCTTCGGCCGCTACAGCGTGCGCTACGGTGCCACATCGTTCGACCAGACCATCGACAACGTGCGCATGATCGACATGGACGATGACGACGCGGTCATCAGCATGTACACCACTGCCGAAATCATCGGCCTGAGCCTGCCCGAGCAGGCCATCAGAAGCCAGGCCAGGGTGATCGCCCAAGGCCTGCTGCAACGCTTCGAGCGCCGAGGCCGCGAGCTGACCCTGCTGATCGTATTGAACAAGGTTGGCGGTGCGGCGTTCGTGCGGCGTCATGTGCAAGCCGAGCTGGCGTTACTGTGCCCGCCTGCGATCAGCGAGCAGGTTTTGCAAAAGACCCATTTCGCCGAAACGGTGGTCAGCCGCATCGTGTCCAAACTGGGCAATGACGCGCTGGTGCGGCAACTGCGCATCAAGTCGCAGATGTTCCAGAACAGCCTGGAAGACGAGCCCGCAAGCACCTGCAAACCTTCAGCGCCGCAACCGGAGTACGAACGGCTGATCGGCCACTTCAGGCCCTTTGCACAGCCCAGCAGCGCCATGAGCCAGCTGCATCTGGTGCTGTTCAACAGCGAAGCCGACATGCCGCTTTACGCCGAGCGCGGCAGCGATCTGCTCGAACGCCTGCGCCAGGTGAAGACAGTGCCAGACATTGCCCAGATCCAGATCATCAAGAACCGCCTGTGGAACGGCCCGCACGCCATCGTGGCCTGGTACGCCAGCCTGCTGGGCCATGCCTGGGTCGGCCAGGGCATGGGCGATGCGCGGGTGAGTGAACTGGCCGAGCGCCTGATTCGCCAGGAGGTCGCGCCCGCACTGGTGGCCGAATACCCACAGATGGCCGAGGTGGTCAGCCGCTTTGCCGAGGCATTTCTCGAGCGCTGCAAAACCTCGTTCAAAGACCCGTGCGCCCGGGTAGGCCGCGACCCCTTGCGCAAGCTGCAACGCAACGAACGCATCCTCAGCAGCATCGACCTTGCCCGCAAGCACGGTATTGCAACCCCGGCCCTGGCGTTTGGCGCGGCCCTGGCCATTCACCATGCCCTGCAATGCGAGGACGACAAGGATCAGGAAGCCCGGGCGATCAGGCAGGTTTATCGGGATAACCACACCAGCGTCGAGGCCGTGCTTACGCATGACAGTGACTGTAATGGCAAGCGTTTTCCAGGGCTGGACCCGATCACGGATGCGCAGCTGATCACCGCCATTTCAGATGCTTTCCGGCAGTACCCGCAAAGGGATATGGCCACCCGACGGGATGACCTTTGCATAGGCGCATGAGGTACTGCATATGCCTGAAACCATCACGGTGAATGGCACCGGCTCCGTCGGTGTTCGCGGGGCAAGCCCGCGCCCAACTTGATCGCGCTAGCTTTCAGGTGTTGTGCAAGACCGTTGTCCCCACAGGTATTGCATCAGCCTCAAGCCTGCGCGATACCTGTAGGAACGGGCTTGCCCGCGAAGAATCCAGCGCGGTGAATGGCACCGGCTTCGCCGGTGTTCGCGGGGCAAGCCCGCGCCCAACTTGATCGCGCCAGGTTTCAGCATCTCGTGGTTTTGCTAACAGAACGTACCACGCATGCCTGCATGCCCGAATCCTGCATTCAACCTCTGCCGCAGCCGCTGCGGCATGGACAGCCTGAACACTCCATTCCCCATGACGCCTGCCGACCTTCACTTGATATGACACAAGGCTTGCCAATGACACAAGGTGTCATTAAGATCGCCGTGTGTCCTGGCAGCGCCATCACGACGATCAGCCAGCGCCCGCCCTTTTCCCTGCAGGTACCGCCCATGACGACCACCATGCACACCCCCAAGGACCAGCTTGTCAAACTCGCCCAGCAACAGATGCTGACGGCGCTGACCGACAACACCTACACCGTGCGACAAAAGCTCGCCCTCACCTGCCGCATCCTGTTCGACGGCGGCCACGACTCTGGCCTGGCCGGGCAGATCACTGCGCGTGCGCAGGAACCTGGCACCTACTACACCCAACAACTGGGGCTTGGCTTCGACGAAATCGCTGCCTCCAACCTGCTGGTGGTGGACGAAGACCTGACGGTGCTGCAAGGCCGTGGCATGGCCAACCCGGCCAACCGCTTCCACAGCTGGCTGTACCGCGCCCGCCCCGACGTCAACTGCATCATCCACACCCACCCGTTGCACAGCGCCGCCTTGTCGATGCTGGAAGTTCCGCTGGCCATCTCGCACATGGACCTTTGCCCACTGTTCGACGACTGTGCATTCCTCAAGGAATGGCCCGGTGTGCCGGTGGGCAACGAAGAAGGCGAAATCATCGCGAACGCGATTGGCGACAAGCGCGCAATCCTGCTTTCCCATCATGGCCTGCTGATCGCTGGGCGTTCGATCGAGGAAGCCTGCGTGCTCGCCCTGCTGTTCGAGCGCGCAGCAAAGATGCAACTGCTGGCCATGGGCGCCGGTGACATCCGCCCCATCCCCGAAGCACTGGGCAAAGAGGCCCACGACTGGATTTCCACCCCCAAACGTCACGGTGCTGCCTTCAGCTACTACGCGCGCCGTGCCTTGCGTGCCCATGGCGACTGCCTGGGCTGATCGAAGCTGTACTCTTCCCTCAACAACGGCAAAGGTGCCTGGTCATGTCTACACCTGTAATTCGCGGCGTTATCGGCTACACCATCACTCCCTTCACGGCAGACGGCACACTCGACCTGGATGCGTTGGGCACGTCCATCGATAGCCTGATTGCAGACGGCGTGCACGCCATCGCGCCGCTGGGCAGCACCGGCGAAGGGGCTTACCTGTCCGACAGCGAATGGGAAACCGTGGTGCGTTTCAGCCAGGTACGCATTGCCGGGCGCGTGCCCAGCGTGGTCAGCGTCTCCGACCTGACCACCGCCCGCACCGTGCAGCGTGCCCGCCTGGCACAGGCCTGCGGTGCTACGGCGGTGATGGTGCTGCCCATCTCTTACTGGAAGCTCACCGAAGCCGAAGTGGTCGCCCACTACAAGGCGGTCGGCGCCGCCATCGACATTCCGATCATGCTCTACAACAACCCGGGCACCAGCGGCACCGACCTGTCGGTGGAGCTGATCCTGCGTATCCTCGGCGAAGTGCCCACTGTGACCATGGTCAAGGAAAGCACCGGTGACATCCAGCGCATGCACCGCCTGTTCACGGCTACAGATGGTCAGGTGGCGTTCTACAACGGTTGCAACCCGCTGACCCTGGAAGCCTTGGTGGCCGGCGCCACGGGCTGGTGTACCGCCGCGCCCAACCTGATCCCGGCACTCAACCTGGCGCTGTGGGACGCCGTACAACAAGGCGATCTGGCCGAAGCCCGTGCGTTGTTCTACCGCCAGTACGAGCTGCTGGAGTACATCACCCGCCGTGGCCTGCCGACCACTATCAAGGCCGGCCTGAAAATGCTCGGCCAGGATGTCGGCGCCCCACGCCTGCCCCTGCAGCCGCTGGATGCGCAAGGCAGTAATCACCTGAAAAGCTTGCTGGTGGCGCTGGCCAACTGACGCCCAAACCTGCCCGGCAGCCTGTCGCTGTCGGGCAGTCTTTTTCTTCAGGAGCAGCCTTGGGCTGCGAAAGGGCCAATGACGCTGCAGTCGGATTACCCCTTCGCCGCACAAAACTGCTCCTCATCTGACCATTACCAGAGGCAACCATGGACGCGCCTGCTCAAAGCTCTACCACCCCGCTCAGGCTGACAGACATCCTTCACCCGGTGATTGCCGGAATCGTTTCGGTGATCGTCAACTACGGCGGCACGTTCATCCTGGTGTTCCAGGCGGCCAAAGTGGCCGGGCTGAGCCCGGAGCTGACGTCATCGTGGGTCTGGGCGGTGTCGATCGGCGTCGGCCTCAGCGGCCTGGCACTGTCCTGGTACAGCCGGGAGCCGGTCATCACAGCCTGGTCCACGCCAGCCGCCGCCTTCCTGGTCACCGCCCTGGCCAGCGTGCCCTACAGCGAGGCCATAGGTGCCTACCTGCTGTCGGCCGCCGGCTTCGTGGTGCTGGGGCTGAGCGGGTGCTTCGAGCGCCTGGTGCGCGTCGTGCCCGGCGGCATTGCCGCCGGCCTGCTGGCCGGCATCCTGCTGCAGTTTGGCATCGGTGCCTTTGCCAGCCTGTCGGTCGACCCCACCCTCGCCGGACTGCTGATTGCAGCCTATGTGGCCTTCAAACGCTTCACCGCCCGTTACGCCGTGGTCGCCATATTGCTGCTGGGCCTGGGCTACCTGTTGCTGCAGGGGCAAGTGGGCCTGACGACGTTGCGGCTGGAATTCGCCTCACCGGTTTTCACCGCGCCCACCTTCTCCCTCAACGCGGCCCTCAGCGTGGCCCTGCCATTGTTCCTGATCACCCTCACCGGCCAGTACATGCCCGGCATGCTGGTGCTGCGCAACGATGGTTTCAAGACCAGCGCCAACCCGATTGTCGCCGTCACCGGCATCGGCTCGTTGCTGATGGCGCCCTTCGGTTCACACGCGTTCAACATCGCTGCCATCACCGCGGCCATCTGCACCGGCAAGGAAGCCCATGAAAACCCGGACAAGCGCTGGGTGGCGGGCATCGCTGCCGGTGTCTGCTACATCCTCGTCGGGGTGTTCGGGGTCACGCTGGCGAGTGTCTTCATGGCCCTGCCGGGCACCTTTATCACCACCCTGGCGGGCCTTGCCCTGCTGGGCACCATCGGCGCCAGCCTGGCCAGCGCCCTGGCCGATGCCCGTTCACGCGAGTCAGCACTGATCACCTTCCTGGCGGCGGCGGCCAACATCAGCCTGCTGGGTATTGGCGGGGCCTTCTGGGGCCTGGTCATTGGTCTGCTGGCCCATGTTGTCCTGAACGGTCGCCTGCCCGGTTTGCGGGGCGCCTCCCGCTAAGCGGGCTTTCCACCACCTTGCCGTGCGCCAGGGGCGCACGCTGTTCAACAGGTATCGACATGCCCCACGCTGGCCCCAAGCTGCTGACCCAAATTGCTGCCGCGCACTTCGTCAGCCACGTGCACATCATGCTGATCCCGGCGCTACTGCCCGTGCTGCCCGGCCTGCTGGGCGTGGGCTTCGTAGAGCTGGGCGTAGCCCTGGCGGTGTTCAACATCGTCTCCGCGCTGGTACAGGCCCCGCTGGGTTACGCCGTCGACCACTATGGCGCACGTAAAGTGCTCAAGGCTGGGCTGTTGCTGGGCAGCCTCAGTTTCGTGCTACTGGCGGCCAGCCCCGGGTATGCGGTATTGCTGGTGGCGATGGCCATGGCGGGCCTGGCCAATGGTGTGTACCACCCGGCCGACTATGCGCTGCTGGCCAACGGCATCGAGCCCGCACGCCTGGGGCGGTCGTTCTCTATTCATACCTTTGCCGGCTTCCTCGGTTCAGCCGTTACCCCAGCCGTATTTCTCGGCATCGCCGCGGCGCTCGGCACGCGGGCAGCCCTGGCGGCGGGCGCGGTATTCGGGGTAGCCGCGCTACTGCTGATATCGATACCAGGCAGTGGCGTTTACCGGGTCGCCAGGCGTGCCAACAAACAAGACACAGGCCCGGCCGCAGCAACAGGCCGCGTACGTTTGTTCACCCCCATGATCGGCGTGCTGACGGTGCTGTTCATCCTGCTCAACCTGAGCACCAGTGCCATCGAGAAGTTCTCCGTGGCCGCCCTGGTCCAGGGCCAAGGCCTGACACTGGCCTGGGCCAACGCCGCGCTCACCGCTTTCCTGCTGAGCAGCGCAGCCGGCGTGCTGTGCGGGGGCGCTTTGGCCGACCGTACCCGGCGCCATGGCTTGGTAGCGGCACTGGCCTTCGCGCTGGCGGCTGCGCTGACCGCTCTGGTGGCACTGGGGCTGCTGCAGGGCTGGGCATTGGTGGTCGTACTGGGTGCCATCGGCTTGCTCACCGGGGTCATCGCCCCATCACGGGACATGCTGGTCAAGGCGGCGGCGCCACCCGGGGCCGAGGGCAAAACCTTCGGCCTGGTGTCGACCGGGTTCAACGTCGGCGGTGCCATCGGGCCGGTAGCGTTCGGCTGGATGCTCGATCAGCGCCTGCCCAACGGGATTTTCATCGCATCGGTGGTGTTCATGTTGCTGACGGTGCTGCTGACCCTGGCACAGGAGATGTATTCAGCCAGAAGGCGCGCGACTGAACAGCTGGCGCGCGCCCTGTAGGCCCGGTGCAGCATTGCCAGGCCACGATCAATCACTCATTGCGCCGGGTTGGCATGCATCACTCGCCCGCCTGCCCCCGGCCGATTGATGAACAGCACATCCAGCACACTGTTGCGCAAGCCCTTCACTGCATTCCAGTTCGCTGACGCATGCACGTATCTGTCGCGCAACAGCCGCTGTTCTTCCTCGCTCAACCCCACCTGGCCAGTTTCCCCCAAGGCAAAGGCATGCAATTTGCGGCTGATGCTCGACAACTCATCCGGCAGCCGATGCTCAGCCTGCGCCCCCAACGGCGCAAACGCCACACCCGCGCGCACCGCCAACGCCCGCATCACGCTCAGGTACACCCGGGACAAGTGCCCCGCCACTTGCCGCTCCCGGTACACCGCCGCATAGACCTGCTTTTGCGCCTCGTCCCGATGCGCACCGGCAATCGGCTCCTCCCAGGTCATCACGCGCGGCCTGGGTTCGCCCATATCGGCAAACGCCGAAGCCAGCAAGGCGCTCACCTTGGCATGGACGCGGCACTGCTCGACACGCATGCCTGCGGGCACACGCTGGGACTGCGGCTTGCACAGCAGCACCTGCTCCAGGAGGGTCTCCGGGTAACCCCCCCCAATATTCGAGTGCACGCCCGGCAGCAGGATATCGTGGCCACTGCGCACCAGCGGGAAGTTATGCCGCCGCTCGTCCTCGGCCACCAGCTGCACCACGTGCCGGGCAATACCCGCCCCCAGGCCCAGGCGCAGGCGACCGTGGCGGCCGTCTGCCGGGTCGAAGTCGCCCTGTAACGGCGCGATGATCGCCGCCACGGTGTCGAACAGGCCGATAAAGTTGATCGAGGTTCCGCACGCCACCGACAACAGCCCGCCCGCGCCCTCGTGCAGCAGGTTGGCCAGATGCCGCACCGCCGCCGCACCGCGGCTGAAACCGAAAAGATCGAACTCGACCCCTTCCAGCGTTGCCTGCGGATGCGCCCGGCGCCACGCCTGCAGTTGCTCGGCCATCGCCTGCAACGCCTCGGCAACCCGCGCCTCGGCCCCCGTGCGCCCATGCCCGGTGGCCGAGGCGTAGACATGGTCGGCTTCACCCGCCAGCGTGCCCACGCCTTCCACATAGTGCTTCAAGAACGCCTGCGGCCCCTCGGCATTGGCCGCCTCAGCCGGATACAACGCATGCAACAGGGCCACATTGCTCAAGGCGTTGCCATAGCTGCCGCCCTTGTCGCCCTGCTCACCCATCGTCATGGCATTGTGCTGGTTATTACCGGTGCCATCGAAGAAAACACCAAACCGCAAGGTGATCGGCGTAAGGTTTGGCGTGCTGGCGCTGCTCATTTTCATCATCGTGCCTCCTGCTTGTCCGAAAAGCACAAGCAGGCGCCAGCACGCCGTCACGGAACATCAGGCAATGGCCAGCCATACGTGGGACATTTCTTTGCCCGCATGCCCGGCTGCAACGATAAATTTACCCGCCGCCATTGGTGGTCGCCCCCCCGGATAGATTAAAGTATCCCCCCTTGCCAAGGCTGCTGCCTCACGCCGCCTCAGGCCCCTACCAGGAACCGTCGCCGATGGAACACCGTGAAGCGCTGATCGCGCTGCGCACTTTTCTTTCTACCCAGATCCTAGGCCAGGAGAAACTGGTCGAACGGCTGTTGATCGTGCTGCTGGCCGACGGCCACATGCTGGTCGAAGGGGCACCGGGCCTGGCCAAGACCAAAGCCATCAAAGAACTCGCAGAAGGCATCGAAGCGCAGTTCCATCGCATCCAGTTCACCCCCGACCTGCTCCCGGCCGACATCACCGGCACGGAGATTTACCGCCCGGAAACCGGCAGCTTCGTGTTCCAGCAGGGGCCTATCTTCCATAACCTGGTGCTGGCCGACGAAATCAACCGCGCACCGGCCAAGGTGCAGTCGGCGCTGCTCGAAGCCATGGCCGAGCGCCAGGTCAGCGTGGGCCGCAGCACCTATGACCTGTCGCCGCTGTTTCTGGTCATGGCCACGCAGAACCCGATCGAGCAGGAAGGCACCTACCCGCTGCCCGAAGCCCAGCTCGACCGCTTCCTGATGCATGTAAAAATCGGCTTCCCCGACGCCGCCGTAGAGCGGCGTATCCTGGCGCAGGCCCGGGGTGAAGCCCTGGGCGGCGAGACCAAGCCTGAGCGCCGGGTCAGCCAGCAGGCCATCTTCGCCGCGCGCAAGGAAATCCTTGGCCTGTACATGGCCGACGCAGTGGAGGAATACCTGGTGCAGCTGGTCATGGCCACCCGCACCCCGGCCAAGTTCGACACCGAGCTGGCCGACTGGATCGCCTACGGCGCCAGCCCGCGTGGCTCCATCTCGCTGGATCGCTGCGCGCGTGCCCATGCCTGGCTGGCCGGGCGCGACTTCGTCAGCCCCGAAGACATCCAGGCCGTGCTGTTCGACGTCCTGCGCCACCGCATCATCCTCTCGTTCGAGGCCGAGGCGGCAGGGATCGACCAGGACCGCGTGGTCCAGCGCATCCTCGACGTCGTCGCCGTTGCCTGACCCCATGCCCACTGCGCAGCTGGCCGAACACGGCATCCGCATTGGCCTTGCCGAGCTGATCGACATGCGCCACCGCGTGCGCGAAATCCAGCTGTTTTCCAAGCCCGGCCAGCGCAGCCCGCTGGTCGGCCTGCACCATTCCAGGCTGCGCGGGCGCGGCGTGGACTTCGACCAGGTGCGCGTTTACCAGGCCGGCGACGATGTGCGCAACATCGACTGGCGTGTCACTGCGCGTACCCAGGAGCCGCACACCAAGCTGTTCCACGAAGAACGCGAGCGGCCGATCTTCATCCTCGTCGAACAAAGCCAACGGCTTTTCTTCGGTTCAGGGCTGATGTTCAAGTCCGTGCTGGCGGCCCAGGCGGCGGCACTGTTCGGCTGGGCAGCGCTGGGCCACAACGACCGCATCGGCGGCTTGGTGTTCGGCGACAACGAACACCACGAGATCAAGCCCCGACGCAGCAAACAGAGCCTGCTGCAACTGCTCAACCGCTTGGCAAAGGTCAACCAGTCACTGCACACCGAAGCCATACCCGGGGCCGACAGCCTCGGCCTGGCCCTGCGCCGCGCCCGCGAAGTGCTACGCCCCGGCAGCCTGGCCATCGTGATCTGCGATGAGCGCTCGCTCAGCGCCCAGGTGGAACAGCACCTGGCCATGCTCTCACGGCATTGCGACCTGCTGTTGCTGCCGGTATCCGACCCGCTCGACCACGCGTTGCCCGCCGCCGGCCTGCTGCGCTTCGCCCAGCGCAGCGCCCAGCTGGAGCTCGACACCCTCGACGCCAACCTGCGCCAGGCCTACCGCCAGCAGGCCGAGGCCCGCATCGAGCGCTGGGAGCTGATGGCGCAAAAGCTGAGGGTGGTCCTGATGCCACTGAGCACGCAAAGCGAAATGATCGAGCAACTGCGCGAGTACCTGAACGCCCAGCGGCCACGGAGCGCGTCATGAACCCGCTCGACCAGTTGCACCCACTGATCGCCCCGGCACCGGTCAGCCTGTGGCCACCCGCACCAGGCTGGTGGCTGCTGCTGGCCGTCCTGCCACTCCTGGGCTGGGGCCTGTGGCGGCTGCGCCGCTGGCGCCCGGGCAAACGCCGCATCGTGCGCGCCGAACAACCCCTGGACCCGGTACGCCTGGAGGCCTTGGCCGAGCTGGCCCGCCTGCCACGCCCGTATGACGGCGCCCCGGCCGGCGCCTGGCTGCAACAGATCAACGCCTTGCTCAAACGCCTGTGCCGCAACCACTACCCAGGCGCCAACAGTCACACCCTCAACGGCCGCCAGTGGCTGGCCTTTCTGGATAACCGCTGCCCGGCCGCCGGCCTGACCCGCTGGATGGTACTGGTCGAAGGCGCCTATAAACCCGAGTGCAAGCTCGATGACAAGGCCATCGCCGGGCTCAGCCAAGCCGTCGAAACCTGGATCCGCAAGCATGTTTGAACTGGCCTGGCCGTGGGTCTTCGCCCTGTTGCCGTTGCCATGGCTGGCGCGCCTGCTGCTGCCCGCCGCCGACAGCGGTGAACCGGTGCTCAAGGTGGGCTTCCTCAGCGAGCTGGAAGGCCTGGCCGGGCGCCGCGCACGGCTCAACCTGCCCACCTGGCGCCAGCAGGCACCGTTCGTCGTCATCTGGCTGTTGCTGCTGTGCGCCGCCGCTCGCCCGCAATGGCTGGGCGAACCGGTGCCGATCGCCGCCAGCGGCCGCGACCTGCTGGTGGCGGTGGACGTGTCCGGGTCGATGGACTTCCCCGACATGCAGTGGAAGAACGAGGACATCAGCCGCCTCGACCTGGTCAAGGCGCTGATGGGCGACTTCCTGCAAGACCGTGAAGGCGACCGTGTGGGCCTGATCCTGTTCGGCAGCCAGGCCTACCTGCAGGCGCCGCTCACCTTTGACCGGCGCACCGTGCGCACCTTCCTCATCGAGGCGCAGATCGGCATCGCAGGCAAGAACACCGCCATCGGCGACGCCATTGGCCTGGCGGTCAAACGCCTGCGCGAACGCCCGGCACAAAGCCGGGTGCTGGTGCTGATCACGGACGGTGCCAACAACGGCGGGCAGATTCACCCGCTGACAGCCGCCCGCCTGGCGGCCCAGGAAGGCGTGCGCATCTACACCATCGGTATCGGCGCCAACCCCGAAGCCAGTGGCACCCCAGGCCTGCTCGGCCTCAACCCGAGCCTGGACCTGGACGAAGCCGCGCTCAAGGAAATTGCCGACATCACCCACGGCGCCTACTTCCGCGCCCATGATGGCGCCGAACTGGACGCTATCGGCGATACCCTCGACCAACTGGAGCCCGTGGCCCAGCAACCGACCCAGGCGCGCACAGCCCAGGCCCTGTACGCCTGGCCCCTGGCGCTGGCGCTGCTGCTCAGCGTGTTGCTGGTGTTAGCCGTGCAGTGGCCCGACAACCTGTTGCAGCGCCTGCTGCGCAAGCCTCGCTTCCTGCAGCCGCACCCGGAATGGCGCCAGCGCTTGAAGCGCCTGCGTTTAAGGAGGCGGCGATGATCGACTTGTGGCCCCAATGGCTGCGCCCGCTCTGGCTGCTGGCGGTTCCCGTGCTCGGCTGGCTGCTGTACAAACTGTGGCACCGGCGCAAGCGTGCCGGGCGCTGGCAGATGATTCTGCCGCCCGCCTTCCATGGTGTACTGCTGGGTGGCGGCAGCGGCAGCACCAGCAAACTGCCGTGGGTGGCGCTGGGCCTCGCCTGGTTACTGGTGATCCTGGCGCTGCTCGGGCCCAGCTGGCAGCGGCTGGAAGAAAGCCGTCAGCGCCCGGCCGACCCCCTGGTGATCCTGCTTGAACTGACCCCGCAAATGCTCGCCGAGGACAGCCCGCCCAACCGCCTGGAACAGGCCCGGCGCAAGATCCTCGACCTGCTTGAACACCGCCGCGACAGCCAGACGGCGCTGGTGGTGTATGCCGGCTCCGCGCACACCCTGGTGCCGCTGTCCGACGACCTGGCCACCACCCGCAATTTGCTTGAGGCCATCGACCCGTCGATCATGCCAAAACCCGGCCAGCGTGCCGACCTGGCCGTGCAAAAAGGCCTGGCGCTGCTGGCCCAGAGCGGCCTCGGCCAAGGCCGCCTGCTGCTGGTAGGCTCGGCGCTCAGCGCCGCCGAGCGCCAGGGCATCACCCAGGCCCTCGGCCGCCAGGGCCCAAGCCTGCTGATGCTGGGCATCGGCAGCCGCGAAGGCGCCCCGGTGCGCCAGGCCAATGGCGAATACCTTAAAGACGACCAGGGCGGCATCCTCTTGCCTCGCCTGGACAGCGCCAGCCTGAAGGGTTTTATCAGCGGCACGGGCGGGCGCTACCGGCACGCCCGCATCGACGACCTCGACCTGCGTGGCCTGGGCCTGTTCGACAACCCGCGGAGCGGGCGCAATGACGGCCAGACCCTGCAACTGGACAGCTGGGCCGACCAAGGTTACTGGCTGCTGATTCCGTTGTTGCTGCTGGCCGCCTGCGCTGGCCGGCGCGGCTGGCTGTTCTGCCTGCCGCTGCTGCTGGCCTTGCCGCAGCCTAGCCAGGCTTTCGAGTTCAACGACCTGTGGCTGCGCCCCGACCAGCAAGGCCAGAAGCTGCTGGAGCAAAACCGCCCGGCCAGCGCTGCGCGTCACTTCCAGAACCCGCAATGGCGCGGCATGGCCCTGTACCAGGCCGGCGACTATGCCGGTGCCGCCGAGGCATTTTCCCAAGGCGACACTGCAGCAGCCCACTACAATCGAGGCAATGCTCTGGCCCACAGTGGCGAGCTGGACGCCGCCCTGGATGCCTACGAGCAAGCCCTGGAGCGCCAGCCCGACCTGCAGGCCGCGCTGGACAACCAGGCGCTGGTGCAGCAACTGCTGCAGCAACGTGAAGCCAAGGCCGAAGAACAACCGCCCGGCAGCGATGCCCAAGACACGCCCGGCAGCGAAACCGAAGGCAACAGCAGCTCGGCCAGCAGCCCGGCCCAAGGCACACCCGGCGACGACCAACAGGCCAGCCCCGAACAACCCGGCGAAAGCAGCAGCAACAGCCAGGCCGCCCCCGGCAACCAGGCCGGGGGTGACGACAGCGTCATCCAGCCGCCACAGCGCCCGGTGTCGACCAGCCTCGACGGCGAACAGCGCCAAGCCCTGGAGCAATGGCTGCGGGAAATTCCCGACAACCCGGCAGAGCTGCTGCGACGCAAATTCTGGTATGAACAGCAATTGCATCAGGAAAAATCACGATGAGTCGCTTCGGCGTCTTTCTCCTCACCCTGCTATGGGCCGTACTGGCCCACGCCGAACCGCTGCTGCAGGCCAGCGTCGACCGCACCCGCCTGGAAGCGGGCGAAAGCCTGGAACTGACCCTGGAAAGCCAGGACGTCACCCAGTTCGGCAAGCCTGACCTGCGCGCCCTGGAAGGTGACTTCGAAGTGCGCGGCACGCGCCAGTTGAACAGCCTGCACACCCTGGACGGCGAAACCCGCGCCAGCACCCGCTGGATCATCACCCTGCTGCCACGGCGCAGCGGTAGCCTGCGCATTCCCGAGCTGCAGCTGGGCCAGTCGCACAGCCAAGCCATCGAATTGCAAGTGCTGCAGGCCGATGCCAGCCGCCAGGACAACGCTCAGGTCTTCATCGAAGCGACCCTCGACAGCCATGACGTCTATGTCCAGGCCCAAGCCGTGCTGACCCTGCGCATCTACCACTCGGTAGCGCTGTACGACGACAGCAGCCTCAGCCCACTGCAACTGGAGAACGCCAAGGTCGAGCCGCTGGGCGAGTCGCGCACGTATGAAAAGGAAATCAATGGTGTGCGTCATGGCGTGATCGAAACCCGCTATGCGGTGTATGCCCAGCAAAGCGGCACCCTCGACATCCCGCCACTGACGTTCACCGCCACGGCAGCCGCCAGCAGCGACGAAGCAGCACAGGCCAATGGCACGGCCCGCGCCGGCCACCAGGTGCAGGTCAGCTCGCTGCCCTTGCGCCTCACGGTACGGCCGATTCCGGCAGCCTGGCCGGCTGGCTTGCCGTGGTTGCCCGCCAGCAGCCTGACCCTGGAAGAGCACTGGAGCCCCGACCCGGGCAGCCAGCAGGTACAGATTGGCGACTCGCTGACGCGCAACATCACCTTGCGTGCCGAAGGCTTGTCCAGCACCCAACTGCCGCCGCTGCCGGCCACAGAAATCATCGGCCTGCGCCGCTACCCTGACCAGCCGCTGCTGCGCAACGAAATCAGCGAACGGGGCATGACCGCCAACCGCGAAGAGCGCGAGGCCCTGGTGCCGACCCACAGCGGCACGCTGGCCTTGCCGGCGCTGGAAGTGGCCTGGTGGAACACCCGCGAAGACCACCTGGAGCACAGCAGCCTGCCGGCGCGCACGCTGAACGTGCTGGACAACCCGGCACTGAGCGCCGACACCCCGGTGGGCGACAACAGCAGCGCCAGCACCCTGCTATGGCCCTGGCAGCTGTCCACACTGGTGTTCGCCCTGACCACCGTGCTGGGTCTTGCCCTGTGGTGGCGCGCCCGTTCGCGGCCAGCGGTACTGCGCACCGCGCAGAACGGGCCAAGCCCACGTACCTTGCTGGACGACCTCAAGCGCGCGTGCCAGGCCAACGACCCCCAGGCTACGCGCCAGGCGCTGGATGCCTGGGCCCGGCAGCAACCGGAAACCCTGGCCGAGATGGCGGCGCGCTTCGTGCCGTTGTCGGATGCGCTGGATGGGTTGAACGGGGCGTTGTACAGCGAGAGCGGGCAGTATTGGCAGGGGGAGGATTTGTGGCGGGCGATTGGTACCATTCCGCCAGCTGAGCAGGTGTTGCTGCCGGCGGGCGAGAGCGGCAGCTTGCCGCCGCTCTATCCCAAGTGATGCGCAGTGGCTGGTTGCGAATTTTCAGCTCATGGCCGCCCCTGACAATGCTTGCCGAATGTACCAGCCGAGTCAGATGAACCGCTGCCCCTCGAACGGGTTCCAGCTCTGCTGCCCTTTGGCCTGCTTCAGGTAATAGGCCCGGTTGGTCAGGAAACTGTACAGAAACGCAAACCCCATGCTGATACCGTTATCCAGAGGACGCGGGATTTCGCTGCCCGTCGCCACCTCATAGACGCTCAGCAGCAGCCCGATGCCGATGATGATGGCCAGCATGACCAGGTTCTTCTTCCACAGCCCCAGCACGAACCAATAGATCGGGCCGAAGAAAAAGGCTATGAAATTGTTGTTGATCAGCAACTTCTTCCCGAATGGCAAGGCGCGGAATGCGGCTTTGTAGGACTCGGAGGTGGGGGCGCCGTACTGATCGAAGAAGGCGAAACGCTCCCGCCATTTTGGCTTGAGGTTATCCGGGGATGATTGGGTCTGAGGGATGCCTTCCATTGGTGACTCCTGTGATTGTCGTCCGTGGGTTTCGAATAGCCGTGATCATGGCCGTTTCGGAGGGTAGATCAGCCTACTTTTGAGGGCAAGCTTGATCCCTGGTACAAAGCGAGAGCCAGCTCACAGAACGTTCAAGGCAAAAGTGGCCGAGCGTGTGCTCGCTGCTTTGCCGCGACACGTCTTGTGGGGCAAACCGAGATGAGCGACACCCTGCTATCAATGTCAGCTTTTCATGGAACCAACGTGGCAACCCGCGTCAACGCCTGGAGTCGCAGGACGCTACCGCGATAAGCCAATGCCATCCATGAACAAGGGGTTTAATGCGCGGGCTTGCCTGCAGGACAACCAGCACCGTGCGCCGATGAGATCAAGCGCTGAACTTTCGGGCCGCACAGCGGCCCCGTGCTTGGGTTACCATACCGCCCTTGCGCAACACCCATCACCCAAGCCAAGCCCTCGCTTGCTCGACTCGACACCAACAGGTCATCCATGCGTCTGTTTCATACCTCCGACTGGCACCTGGGCCAAAGCCTGCACGGCCAGGAACGCGACTTCGAACACGCCTGCTTCCTCGACTGGCTGCTCGGCCAGCTGCGCCTGCGCCAGCCGGATGCGCTGCTGATTGCGGGCGACATCTTCGACACCGTCAACCCGCCCGTCAAAGCCCAGGAACGCCTCTACGACTTCATCGTCCAGGCCCATGAGCAACAGCCCAAGCTGGACATTGTGATGATCGCCGGCAACCACGACTCCGGTTCGCGCATCGAGCTGCCCGCCGCACTCATGCGCCGCCTGCGCACCCATGCCCTGGGCCGTGTGCACTGGCTGGACGAGGGCCAGCTGGATGCCGAGCGCCTGCTGATCCCTCTGACCAACGGCCGGGGCAAGGTCGCTGCCTGGTGCCTGGCCCTGCCGTTCCTGCGGCCGGCCGAAGTGACCGGCCCGCAGCTGGGTGACGATTACCTGCAAGGCATCACCCAGGTGCACCAGCAACTGATCGCCGCCGCCCTGAAGAAACGCAAGAAAGACCAGGCGCTGGTCGCCATCAGCCACGCGCACATGGCCGGTGGCGCGGTGTCGGAAGACTCCGAACGCAGCCTGATCATCGGCAACGCCGAGGCGCTGCCGGCCAAGCTGTTCGACAAGGCTATCAGCTACGTCGCCCTGGGCCATCTGCACAAACCGCAGAAGGTCAACCGCGAAGAACGCATCCGCTACAGCGGCTCGCCAATCCCGCTGTCGTTCGCCGAAATCAACTACCCGCACCAGGTCCTGGAAGTGGAGTTGGACGGCAACGGCCTGGTCAGCGTCGAGCCACGCCCCGTACCACGCGCCGTGGCCCTGCAACGGGTGGGCCCGGCACCGCTGGGCGAGCTGTTGCAGCAACTGGCCGAGCTGCCCGTGGTCGACCTGCTTGAAGACCCCAACCGCCAGCCCTGGCTGGAGGTGCGGGTGATGCTCGACGAGCCGCAACCCGACCTGCGCCAGCAGATCGAAACCGCGCTTGAAGGCAAGGCGGTACGGCTGATCCGCATCAGCGCCGAGTACGCCGGCCGCAACAACGCCGAGGACGATGACCTGGCCTTTGTCGAGCTGGCCCAGATGACCCCGCAAGACCTGTTCAGCCGCGCCTGGGAGCAAGCCTACGGCAACCCCGCCGACGAGCAGGCGCTGGCCGACTTCGCCCTGCTGTTGCAGGACGTGCAGCAGGAAGAGGAACAGCCATGAAGATTCTCGCCATCCGCCTGAAGAACCTGGCATCGCTGGCCGGCCCGATCGACATCGATTTCACCGCAGAACCGTTGGCCAGCGCTGGCCTGTTCGCCATCACCGGGCCTACCGGTGCGGGCAAGAGCACCTTGCTTGACGCCCTGTGCCTGGCGCTGTTCGGCACCGTGCCGCGCCTCAATGCCATTGGCCGTGAGGCCAAGGTGCCGGACGCCGACGGTGACATCCCCACCTCCGACCCGCGCAACCTGCTGCGCCGTGGCACCGGCAGCGGGTTTGCCGAGGTCGATTTCGTCGGCATCGACGGCCGCCGCTACCGCGCCCGCTGGGAAGCCAACCGCGCCCGCGACAAGGCCAACGGCAAACTGCAGCACAGCCGTCAAAGCTTCTACGACCTCGACAGCGAGCAAGTGCTCGGCAGTGGCAAGAACGAATACAAGCAACTGGTCGAAGCCCGTCTGGGCCTGAACTTCGAACAGTTCACCCGTGCGGTGATGCTGGCCCAGAGCGAGTTCGGCGCGTTCCTCAAGGCCGACGACAAAGACCGTAGCGAGTTGCTGGAAAAGCTCACCAACACCGCGATCTACACCCGCCTGGGCCAGCGTGCCTTCAGCAAGGCGCGCGAAGCCGGCGAGGCGCACAACGCCCTGAAAGAACGCGCCAGCCATCTACTGCCGATGGCTGCCGAGGCCCGTACCGAGCTCGACCAGCGCCTGGAGCAGGCGCAACAGCAGTTCAAGGCCGACCAGGCCGGCGAGCGCCAACTGGAGCAGCAACGCAACTGGCTGAATGAACAACGCCAGCTACAGGCCCAACACACCGAAGCCAGCACCACGCTGCAGGCCGCCGAACTGGACTGGCAACAGCTGGCCGAACCACGCCTGGACCTGGCACGTCTGGAGCGCCTGGCCCCACAGCGTCACCAGTTCCACCGCCGACAGGCCCTGAGCGCACAGCTGGCGCCAGTGGCCGCGAAAATGGCCGAACAGCAACAGCAGCAAGCCGAACTGCAGGTGCGCACCCGCGAACTCGAACAGGCGCTGGACACTGCGCGCCAAGCGCTTGCCGACCGCCAGGCCCAGCACAGCGAGAACGCGCCGCGCCTGCGCCAGGCTTTTGCCGCGCAGGACAGTCTGGCACGCCTGGACCAGGAGCTGGCCGCCCAGCGCAGCATCAGCCAACAGGCCCAACAACAGGTCGCTGACGGCCAGCAGCAACTGCAGCAGCTGGAAGACAACCAGCAGCGCAGCGTGCAGCAACTGGCGCAGATCGACACCGCGCTTGCCGACAGCCAGCACCTGGCGGGCCTGGCCAATGCCTGGCACGCCTACCTGCCGCAACTGAAACAGGTGATGCTGATCGGTGGCCGCCTGACCAAGGGCCGAGAAGAGCTACCCGGCTTGCAGGCCCAGGCCAGCCAGGCCAATGCGCACCTGCAGGCCGAGCGCGACGCCTACGACCTGTTGTTCCGTGAAGCCAAGGCCGAACCCCAGGCCCTGGCCGAACAGATCGACCTGCTCGGCGGCATGCTGCAGGACAACCGCAAACAGCAGCGCGCCGTAGAAGAAATGTCACGCCTGCACGGCCGTGAACAGGAGCTGCGCCAGCAGCTGGATGCCCTGCGCGAACGGCAGCAGCAGGCCATGCTGCAACGCCAGCAACTGATTACCGAAGGCACCGCCGCCAAGGCCGAGCTGGAGGCCGCCGAGCAGGCGTTGATCCTCACCCGTCAACTGCTGGAACGGCAACGCCTGGCACGCACCACCAGCGTCGAAGAGCTGCGTGACCAACTGCGTGACGGCGAACCCTGCCCGGTCTGTGGCAGCGCCGAACACCCCTTCCATCAGCCAGAAGCGCTGCTGCAGAGCCTGGGTCGCCATGACCAGGCCGAAGAGCACGCCGCGCAGAAGCAGGTCGAAACGCTCAACAACAAGCTGGTGGAGCTGCGTACCCAGCTGGGTGTGGTCAATGCCCAGCTCAAGGACTTTCAGCAGCAACAGCAGCAACTGGGCGAACAGTTGCAACCGCTGGTGGCTCAGGTACAGGCACACAGCCTATGGCCAGCCCTCGCCCCGCAGGACGACAAGGCCCGTAGCACCTGGCTCGACAGCCAGCTGCGTCGCCTGGATGAAGAAATCAGCCAGGACGAGAAACGCCAGAGCGCCCTGCTGGCCCTGCAAAAAGACGCCGCCCGCCTGAACCAGCAATTGCAGGCGGCCCACGACGCCCAGCAACAGGCCCAACGCCATCTGGAGCAACAGCACCAGGCCCTGGCCAACGATGAGCAACTGTTGCAGCAAGGCCTGAACGACCTGGCCGGCGTACTGCCAGAGGAAGCGCTCAAGGCCCTCAACGACGACCCGGCCAATGCCTTCCTCGCCCTCGACCAGCAGATTGCCCAGCGCCTGCAGCAACTGGAACAGCGCAAGGACGAACAGGAAGAACAGCAAGCCCGGCAAGCCCAGCTGGACAAACTGCGCGATCAGCAACAGGCGCGCGTGCAAGGCCTGCAGCAGTTGCAACACACGCTCGCGGCCCTCGACGAACAGCGCCAGCAGGCCCAGGCGTCGCTCGGCGAGCTGCTAGGCGAACATGCCAGTGCCGAAGCCTGGCAGCAGCATATGGAAGCCACGCTGGAACAAGCCCGCGCCCTCGATGCCGACACCGCCCAGCGCCTGCAAGATCTGCGCACCCAAGGCGTGCAACTGGCCAGCGAGCTCAAGGCCAATACCCAGCAACAACAGGCACTGGATGCCGAATGCCAACAGTTGCAGGCCCAGATCGCCCAGTGGCGCAGCGAGCATCCGGAACTGGACGATGCCGGCCTCGATCGCCTGCTGGCCATGGATGACGCGCAAGTCAATGAATTGCGCCAGCGTTTGCAAGGCACGGAAAAAGCCATCGAGCAGGGCCGCGTGCTGCTGCAGGAACGTGAGCAGCGCCTGCAACAACACGCCGCACAAATGACCGTGGACACCTCGGCCGAAGCCTTGGAACACGCCCTGACCGAGCTGCGCGGGCGGCTGGTCAACCATGAGCAGCAATGCGCCGAATTGCGTGCACAACAGGCCGACGATCAGCGCCGGCAGCAGGCCCACCAGGCGCTGGCGGCAGAAATCGAACAGGCCCACCAGCAGTGGCAACGCTGGGCCCGCCTCAATGCCCTGATCGGTTCGGCCTCCGGTGATGTGTTCCGCAAGATCGCCCAAGGCTACAACCTTGATCTGCTGCTGCACCACGCCAACGCCCAGCTACGTCAGCTGGCCCGTCGCTACCGCCTCAAGCGCGGCGGCAGCGCCCTTGGCCTGCTGGTGCTGGACACCGAGATGGGCGACGAACTGCGTTCGGTGCACTCGTTGTCGGGCGGGGAAACCTTCCTGGTGTCGCTGGCCCTGGCGCTGGGCCTGGCGTCGATGGCGTCCAGCACCTTGCGTATCGAGTCGCTGTTCATCGACGAAGGCTTCGGCAGCCTCGACCCCGAGTCGCTGCAACTGGCAATGGACGCCCTCGACGGCTTGCAAGCCCAGGGCCGCAAAGTGGCGGTGATTTCCCACGTACAGGAAATGCACGAGCGCATCCCGGTCCAGATCCAGGTGCGGCGCCAGGGTAATGGCCTCAGTGACGTGGAGGTGTGCGGGTGATCCTCTACTCGTTCCGCCGCTGCCCGTGGGCCATGCGTGCGCGCCTGGCCCTGCGCTATGCCGGCTGCGAGGTGGAAATCTGCGAGGTGGCGATGAAGAACAAGCCGGCAGAGCTGCTGGCCTTGTCGCCCAAGGGCACGGTACCGGTGCTGGATACCGGTGCCGAGGTACTGGAAGAGAGCCTGGACATCATGCGCTGGGCGCTGACGCAAAACGACCCGCAGGATTGGCGGCTACAGGCCAACCCTGCGGCTGCGCAGCAGGCTGAAACACTGATTGCACGCAATGACACCACGTTCAAGGCGCACGTGAACCTGTACAAGTATGCCGAACGTTACCCGGAGCATTCCCGCGAGCATTACCGCCAGCAGGCCGAGGCCTGGCTGGCGGAGCTCGAAGGCTTGCTGGTGGGGCGGGCTTACCTGCTGGCCGACCACCCGAGCATGGCCGATGCCGCGTTGCTGCCCCTGATGCGCCAGTTTGCCGGGGTCGAACCGCAGTGGTTCGCCGAGGCGGCTTATCCGCGTGTGCGGAGCTGGCTGGAGGGGTGGCTGGCTTCGGAGCTGTTCAGGTCAGTGATGGCCAAATAAGTTCACGCGATACCTTGCAGGAGCGGCCTTGTGTCGCGACAGGGGCCGCTCCTACAGGACACCGCACAAGGCTCAGTGGTGGTGCTTGCCACTCAGGGCCGCATGGAAATTGGCGCTCTGGCGCAGGTACTGCTCGGTGTAGCTGTGGGTGGCAGAAGCCTTGCTGCTGTCGGCATGGGCATGCGCTGGCAGTACGACCGATGCGGAAATGGCGGATGCGGCAATAACCGGGAAGAGATTGAAGTTCATCTGGGCTGACCTCGACGGCGGTGGTTTGACGGTGGCCCTTTTGGGCCTTGGGTCAAACTTACGCCGCCGAGGCCGCACGCAAAAATTCATTGCGGCAGTACCGATTATCACGCTGATCGATATCACTCGATGAACTTGAGGTCCGAGGGTGCATCCTGCTTCAGCGTCTGCACCGTCTCCAGCAGCTTGCCACTGCGCGGATCGCGACGTATCACCACGATCTGGTTGCTCTTCTGGTTGGCCACCAGCAGGAAGTTGTCACTCGGGTCCAGGGCAAACTCCCGAGGGTGATCACCTTCTACCGGGCGACGCTGCAGGAACGTCAACTGGCCGTCCTGCTTGCCCACGCTGAACGCCACAATTTCATTGGCTGTGCCACGGTTGCTCACGTACAGGAAGCGCCCGTCCGCCGACAGGTGCAAGCCACCTGCTGCCTTCGCTGCGGCCTCCTGGCGCTCGGTCAGGGGTAAGCGCTGGCGTTCAACCAGGTTGCCGTCCTGCACATCGAACATCACCACCTCGGCGTTCATTTCCAGGGTGAGGTAGGCGTGCCGGCCCTTGGCGTCGAACAGCAAGTGACGCGGACCGCTGCCCGGCGGCAAGGCCACGGACGCAGGTATCGCCGCTGTCAGCGGGTGGTCCGCACTGGCACCGTCGTAGCGGTAGATGAACACCTTGTCGGCACCCAGGTCGCTGGCATACAGGTGCTGGCCATCCGGCGACAGCACCAGCGAATGCACGTGGGCGCCGGCCTGGCGCTCAGGGTTGACCCCGCTCGCCTTATGCCGGGCCTGTTGCACCACGGGCTTGAGCGTGCCGTCCTTGGCCACCGGGATCACCACCAGGCTGCCACCGGGGTCGGGGTTGACCGCGTAGTTGGCCACAAACAGGTAGCGCTGGTCACGGCTGAGGCTGGCGTGGGTGGGCTCGTCGCCCTGGGTGACCACTTGGTTGAGCGGCTTGATTTCGCCGTTGCTGCTGATGCTGAAACTGCTGGCATGGCCCTGCGGGGTCTCATTCACCGCGAACAGCTGACGCTGGTCGGCCGACAGCACCAGCCACGAAGGGCTGACGCTTTTCACCACCTGCAGGGGCGTGGGGCCGATTTGGCCGGCCTTGTCGTCGAAATGGTAGCGGTAGATACCCTGGCTGGCGCCATCGGTGTAGCTGCCCACCAGCAAGGTGGCGGCGTGGGCAGAGATTGTCAGGCTCATCAGGCTAGCGGTCAGCAGGCTCGTCCAGGTCCGGTTCATCTTGGTCATCATCCGGGGCACGAAAGGCACTCATACAGACTAGCCGATGCTCGCCGTTGGCATCGTTGAGTTGCCATTCATCGCCGGTGGCGATAGCGGCGGCGACCTGTTCGGGGGTGAAGGACCAGCGGCGAAGCTGGCGGCCGTCCATGCATTCGACGGTGAGACCGGATGCGTCGGCGGTGAAATCGAAGGCATGCAGGCCGTCAATCAGGAGCATGTCGCAGGACTGCAGGGCGGTGGCGAGGGGGGACATGGGGGTACCTGTGGAAGATGTGGCGGCATTATAACCCTGGTGCTGCTTTGCAGCCCAATCGCGACACAAGGCTGCCTCCACACGGGAACGCGAACCTAGTGGAGGAGCGGCCTTGTGTCGCGATTGGGCCGCAATGCGGCCCCCTTGCGATTCAATGGGCGAAAATCGAGCCCCCCTCCTTGCCCACCATCTTCTCCGGCTTGATCAGGAACCGTGCCAGCGCCGGCAGCAGCCACAGTGCGCCAAACATGTTCCACAGCAGCATGAAGGTCAGCATCAGCCCCATATCAGCCTGGAACTTAATTGCCGAGAAGATCCAGGTGCACACGCCGATGGCCAGGCACAAGCCAGTGAACAACACGGCTTTACCCGTCGAGCGCAGGGTCTGGTAATAGGCCTCCTGCAACGGCAGCCCCGCACGCAGGAAGCTTTCCAGGCGGCTGTAGATATAGATGCCATAGTCCACGCCAATGCCCACCCCCAACGCCACCACCGGCAAGGTCGCCACCTTCACCCCGATGCCCATGTAGGCCATCAGCGCGTTGCCCAGCACCGAGGTCAGCACCAGGGGCAGCACGATGCACAGCGTGGCGGCGAACGAGCGGAAGGTGATCAGGCACATCACTGCCACGCAGATGTACACCAGGATCAGGATGGTCAGTTCGGCCGACTTGATCACTTCGTTGGTCGCTGCCTCGATACCGGCGTTGCCCGCCGCCAGCAGGAACTGCAGGCCTTCCTTGTCATGGCTGTCGGCAAACGCCTTGGCCACGGCGGTGACGCGCTCCAGCGTTTCAGCCTTGTGGTCATTGAGGAACACCAGCACGGGTGCCAATGAGCAGTCGCCGTTGTAAAGGCCGTCAGCCCGGGCGATGGAGTTGTTGAGGATGTCCGGGTTACGCGACAGGGTTTCCCATTTCAGGCTGCCCTCGTTCATGCCCTTGATCACCTGCTTGGAAACGGTGACCAGGGAAATCGCCGACTGCACGCCAGGGGTGTTTTCCATGGTCCACATCAGCTCGTCGATCGGCGCCATGGTCGAGTGGACCGAGCACTTCTCCGACGGCGTCTTGACCATGATCACCAGCACATCGGAACTGGTCGAGTAGTTGCTGATGATGAAGTTGTTGTCCTGGTTGTAGCGTGAGTCGGGGCGCAGCTCCGGTGCGCCCTGGTCGAGGTCGCCGATCTTCAGGTTCTGGCTGTACCACAAGCCCCCGGCGAAGGCGAGCAGCGCCAGCACCACCGACACCGGCGCTACCTTGGCACTGGCGAAGTTCGACAACAGGCGCCAGAACGGGTGCTCGCGGGTCGCGTCTTTCTTGCTGCGTTCGATGGCCTTCTTGCTGATGCCCACGTAGGAGATGGCCACCGGCAACAGGATCAGGTTGGTGAACACGATCACCGCCACGCCGATGGAGGCGCCGATGGCCAATTCGCGAATCACCCCGATGTCGATGATCAGCAGGGTAATGAAGCCCACCGCGTCGGCAAGGATGGCGATCATTCCCGGCAGGAACAACTGACGGAAAGTGCGCCGGGCAGCGGTAAGGGCGTTGTCGGCGTCACTCGACTGCAGGGCGATGCCGTTGATCTTCTGCACCCCGTGGGAAATGCCGATGGCGAAGATCAGGAACGGCACCAGCATCGAGTACGGGTCCAGGCCAAAGCCCACCGCATGCATCAGCCCCAGCTGCCAGACCACCGCCACCAGCGTGGTGATGAGCACGGCGACAGTGCTGCGGATGCACCAGGTAAACCAGTACAACAGCACCCAGGTGATCACCAGGGCGACGCCGAAGAACATCGCCACCATCACCAGGCCATCGATCAGGTCACCGACCTTCTTGGCAAAGCCGACGATGTGGATTTTTACATTGGGGTTCTGCGCCTGGAACTTGTCACGGATCTTCTCTTCCAGCAGGTGAGAGAACTGCTGGTAGTCCAGCTTCACCTGTTTGCCCGGGTCCTGCGGGTCGGGGTAGCTCTCCAGCAGCGGCACGTCGACGATGCTGGACTTGAAGTTGTTGCCTACCAGGCGCCCCACCTGGCCTGACTTGAGCACGTTGTCGCGCAGGGTATCGAGGCTGTCCTGCGACCCGTTGTAGGTGTTAGGGATGACCTCGCCACCGGAAAACCCCTCTTCGGTGACCTCGCTCCAGCGCACGCTGGGGCTCCACAGTGACTTCAGCCCGGCCCGATCGACACCCGGGATGTAGAACACTTCGTCATGGATCTGACGCAGGGTCTCCATGTAGTCCTTGTCGAAGATGTCACCGTTCACCGCCTCCACCGAGATGCGCACGGTGTTGCCGAGGTTGGCCAGGTCGTTGCGGTGCTCCATCATCTGCTCGATGAACGGATGCTGCAGCGGGATCATCTTCTCGAAGCTGGTGGAGGGGCGAATCTGCGTGGCCTGCCAGAACAGGAAAATGCTGACCAGCACGCACAGGGCGATGACCACTGGGCGGTTGTTGAAGATCAGGCGTTCGAGCAGCGTGGCCTTGTCCTGGTGATGCGGGTGCATGGCAATGCTCTCCCTGCTGGTCATGGGCGCACCTCCCGGGCCGCCTGATCAGCCCCTTCGGCGCTGGCCAGGTGTACACCCCCCTGCCCCACCAGCAGCAGGCCGCCGTTGGCCAGGCCACTGACGCCGGCCAGGGCCAGGCGGTCGGCACGGTTGTACACGCTGAAGGTCTGGCCGTCGTCCGTGCTGCGCAGCACGCTGCCACCATTGCCGACCAGCACCAGGCTGCCATCATCGACAAGCGTAGCGCCTGCCAGGCCGAACTCCAGGGTACCGCGCGCGGCCTTGAGTTCGATCGGCTGCCAGCTGTCACCGAAGTCGCTGGAGCGGAACAGGTTGCCGCGAAGGCCGTAGGCCAGCAGGGTCTGCGGCCTGGCGGTGCCGATCACGCCGAACAGCGAGCCCTCGTAGGGGCCCTGAACCTTGGCCCAGGTCTGGCCGTTGTCGGTGGAGCGGAACATGCCGCCCTGCTCACCCACGATGAACAGGCCGGCATCGCGCACGTGGGCGATACCGTTCAGGTGCAGCTGGTCCGGGTTGTCCAGCCGCTCGGCCACATCCTGCCAGTGCTGCCCACCATCGGTGGTTTCCAGCAAGGCACCATAGGCCCCCACGGCAAAGCCGTGCTGGGCGTCAAGGAAGGTGACATCGAGCAAGGGCGCTTCACGGGCGAGGTCTTCGAACTGCTTGCTCCAGGTGGCGCCGCCGTCGCTGCTGGCGAGGATCTGCGCGTCATGGCCGACGGCCCAGCCACGCTTGTCGTCGAGGAAAAACACAGCAGTGAGCAATTGCCGGGTGGGTACCCGGGCCTGGGTCCAGGTACTGCCTTGGTCGTCGGAGAACAGAATGTGGCCGCGATCACCCACCACCACCAGGCGCTTGCCGGCATGGGTGGCGTCGATCAACAGGCTTTGGCTGGCCCTGGCCGATTCGGTGGAGTATTCGTCGGCGGCCGCGGCCTGGGCGCTGTCTGCCCACACCCCTAATGCCAATGCCAGCATCGCGCTGGCTGCCCATGGCCAGGCACCACGCCTGGCTGGCGTACGCAACTGTTCCCTCATGACTGCCCCTTGTTGTGTTCTTTTTGGTGGGTCAATGCATTGCAGGCTTTGCAAAAAGCCTGATCTAGAGGCCTGCAATAGCTTGAGGGGATCGTAGCGGGGATGTTTGCGGGAAGACAACGGGCGGGGTGTTATGTTTTGTTGTCGGCAGGGGAAAGCCGGGGCCGCTGGGCGGCCCTTCGCGGGTAAACCCGCTCCTACAAGGTTACGTCCCCCTGTAGGAGCGGGTTCACCCGCGAAGGGCTGCAAAGCAGCCCCAATTCACAACAATTACGCCAGACTCTTGCTCACAACCTCATACACATCACTGGACAACTCACCCGAAGCCAGAATCCGCTCCAGCTCACCCTTCATCAGCGCCTGACGCGCATCGTCATACTTGCGCCAGCGGGTCAGCGGCGCCAGTTGCCGCGAGGCAATCTGCGGATTCAGCGCATTCAGCTCGATCACCAGGTCCGCCAGGAAGCGATACCCGGAGCCATCGGCAGCATGGAAGTTGACCAGGTTCTGCCCGGCAAAGGCACCGATCAGCGCACGCACCTTGTTCGGGTTCTTCAGGGTGAAGGCCGGGTGTTGCATCAATGCCTTGACCCGCGCCAGCCCACCCGGCAGCGTGCTGGCCGCCTGCACGCTGAACCATTGGTCCATGACCAACGGGTTGTCCTTGAAGTGCTCGGCAAACGCCGCCAGCGCTTTGGCGCGCTCGGCCTCGAACGGCGAGTTGACCAGTACCGCCAGCGCGGTAAGGCGCTCGGTCATGTTGTCGCAGTGCTCGAACTGCTCCAGGGTCGCCTCCAGCACCTGTTGCTTACCACTCTGCATCAGGTACGACAGGGCAATGTTCTGCAGGCTGCGGCGGGCAAAGTGCTTGGCCTCGGCCACATAGGCAGTACTGCGCGACACTGCACGGTTGGCCTGGTAACGCGCCCACAGGGCGTCGAACAAGTGTTCGGCGATCTGCTGGCGTGCGAACTCGCGGGCGGCGTGGATGGCGTCGACGTCGGCCACCTGGCTGATCTCGGTAAGGTACGCCTCACCTGGCAGCGAGAGCATTTCGGCCACCATGGCAGGGTCCAGCGATTCGTTGCCCAGCACAGTGCCCAGGGCGGTGATCAGGCGCTGGTCGAGCTTCAGGGCTTCACCGCGCTGATGCTGGCCGATCAGTTCCTGCAGTACCTGCACCGACAGCTGCTGGCCCGCTTCCCAGCGGTTGAAGCCGTCGCTGTCGTGCTGCATCAGGAACATCAGCTGGTCGCGGTCATACGGGAAGCTCAGCTTCACCGGGGCGCTGAAGCCACGCAGCAGCGACGGCAGCGGCTTGGCCTGAATGCCCTGGAAGGTGAAGGTTTGCTCGGCCTCGGTCACCGACAGCACGCGGCTGGTCCCTTGAGCGGCGTCTTCGCCCGCCAACTGCAGCGGCAGGTCATTGCCGGCGGCATCCAGCAGGCCGAGTTCCACCGGGATCACGAACGGCAGTTTCTCGGCCTTGTCCGGGGTCTGCGGGCAGCTCTGGCGGAACGTCAGGCTGTAGGTCTGCGCGGCGGCGTCATACGCCTCGCTGACCTCCAGACGCGGGGTACCCGCCTGGCTGTACCAGCGCTTGAACTGGGTAAAGTCGACGCCGTTGGCGTCTTCCATGGCCTTGATGAAGTCGTCGGTGGTTACCGCCTGGCCATCGTGACGTTCAAAGTACAGGTCGCTGCCTTTACGGAAGCCTTCGGTACCCAGCAGGGTACGGACCATGCGCACCACTTCGGCGCCCTTCTCGTAGACGGTCAGGGTGTAGAAGTTGGAGATTTCAATGAAGCTGTCCGGGCGCACCGGGTGGGCCATGGGGCCGGCGTCTTCGGCGAACTGGTGGGTGCGCAGGTAGGCGACGTCTTCGATGCGCTTGACCGTGCGCGAGTTCATGTCGGCACTGAACTCGGCATCGCGGAACACCGTGAAGCCTTCCTTCAGCGACAGCTGGAACCAGTCACGGCAGGTGACACGGTTGCCCGACCAGTTGTGGAAGTACTCGTGGGCGACCACCCCTTCGACGCGCTGGTGCGCAGCATCGGTGGCGGTTTCGGCGCGGGCCAGCACACAGCTGGAGTTGAAGATGTTCAGGCCCTTGTTTTCCATGGCGCCCATGTTGAAGTCGTTGACTGCAACAATCATGAAGATGTCCAGGTCGTACTCGCGGCCATAGACTTCTTCGTCCCAGCGCATGGACTTTTTCAGGCTGACCATGGCGTGGTCACACTTGTCGATGTTCTCGGGCTCGACGTAGATGCGCAGGGTCACCTCACGGCCGGACTGGCGGGTGAAGCTGTCTTCAACGCACCACAGGTCACCGGCCACCAGGGCGAACAGGTAGGCCGGCTTCATGAACGGGTCTTCCCAGGTCGCCCAGTGGCGGCCATCTTCGGCCGGCCCGCTGCCGATCGGGTTGCCGTTCGACAGCAAGACCGGGTAGCGATGCTGCTCGGCGATGACCGTGGTGGTGAAGGTGCTCATCACGTCCGGGCGGTCGAGGTAGTAGGTGATCTTGCGGAAGCCCTCGGCCTCGCACTGGGTGCAGAACATCTTGCCCGACTTGTACAGGCCTTCCAGGGCGGTGTTGCTTTCCGGGTGGATCTTCACGCTGGTGTCGAGGGTGAAGCGCTCGGCCTTGGGCTGCACGGTCAGGCTGTCGGCGTCGAGCCGGTAGTCGCCTGGCTGCAGTTCCTGGTCATCCAGCGAGGCGCGCAGCAGTTCCAGCTGCTGGCCATCGAGTTCCAGTGGCGGCAGGCCAGCACCGCGTGCCGGGTTGCGGCGCATGACCAGTTGCGCGTGAACCAGCGTGTGGTCCTCGAACAGCTCGAAGGTCAGGTGCGTCTCGTCGATCAGGTACTCCGGCGCCTGGTAATCCTTGAGGTAGATCACTTGCGGTTGTTCGGTACGCATGTGCAGGTCCTTTTTACTGGAGCACGGCCAACTGGTAGGCCGTGTACTTGCGAATATTGATCACACCGGTGTCGAAGATCAGGTACTGGCCCTTGATGCCCAGCAGCGTGCCCTCGGCCACCGGGTCCTTGTCGAGGTTGAAGCTGACAATCTTCTTCGGGTACGCCTCGACCGGGTAGTTCATCTGCACCACTTCGGCGTCCGGCAGCGGCTGGATCGCCTGCAGGCCAAAGCGCCCCTGCAGCTCGCGCAGGCCGTCGGCGCAGGCTTCGAAGACCTGCTCCCGGATGGCCGGCAGGTCGAGCACCTCGGCATCGCCCTTGAGCAGCGCGCGCCAGTTGGTACGGTCCGGCACCTGGCTGCGCAGCACGTCTTCGACCAGGCCCGATTGCTGCCGGGTGGCCACGCGCATGATCGGCAACGCCTGGCTGGCGCCCTGGTCGAGCCAGCGGGTGGGCAGCTGGGTGGCACGGGTGATGCCGACCTTGATCCCCGACGAATTGGCCAGGTAGACGACGTGGTCGGTCATGCAGAACTGTTCGCCCCACGACGGCTCCCGGCAGGTGCCGGCGTCGTAGTGGCATTTTTCCGGGGCCATGATGCACACATCGCACTGGGCCAGCTTGGTCATGCACGGGTAGCAGTAACCCTGGCTGAAGCTGGTCTTGGTGCGCTTGCCGCAATGGCTGCAATGAATGGCGCCGAGGTATTCCAGGCGCAGGCGCTGGCCGATCATGGGGTTGACCGGCACCTGCGTGTCATCCAGGCGGAAGCTGTACTGCACCACCGGTGCCTGCAGGCTTACCGCCATCTTGCTCAACGAGCCACGTGCGAGTTCGATCAATGTACCGAGTCCGACTTGAACAGAATGTTGGCAATGGGCGCGGACTTCGACGCGCATTCCTGAGGGCCCATGTAGCCGGTGCGCTGGTCTTCAGGCAGGTTCTTCATCTCCCAGGCGATGACCGCCTGCAGCGACAGCTCTTTCTGCTCGGCGGTGAGCTTGCGGCCATCGGACCATTTGCCGATTTCCACGGCCAGTTTCAGGCTCTGGTAGATTTCCGGGGTAATGTTTTCAATCATTTGCGCGAAAGTGGACATAGTGTCTCCTGATTCAAGCCGACAGTTTACGCCGGGCCAGCGCCCCACCCAAGAGCCCGGTCAGGCATCCGATGAGCAGCCCGCCGACGTGGGCGGCATTGGCGATCTGGCCAAGGCCGAGCGTGCCGACCACGCCGGTCAGGCATACCACCAGCCAGATCAGCATCATCACCAGCACGCCCTTGGGCAGGTTGAAGTAACGGTCAGGCGCCAGCCACTGGTACAGCCAGATATGCCCGAGCAGGCCGTACAGCACGCCGGACAGGCCGCCAAACAGGCTCGGCCCGCTGGTGTAGTGCTGGGCCAGGTTGGACACGAGGCTGAACAGCAGGGTCAGGCCCAGCAACGCCCACGGGCCCTGGCGCAGTTCGATGCGTTTGCCCAGCTCCCAGTACCACAGGCTGTTCATGGCCAGGTGCAGCACACCGAAATGCAGCAGCATGGGCGATACCAGGCGCCACCACTGGCCTTCATCCAGGGTTTGCGCCAGCGAGGTGAAGTACAGGTAGTCGCCCTGGACACGGAAGTCGAGGAAGGTGAACCAGCTGATGGTGGTGAAGTTGTCGCCAAGGCCCGTGAGGCCGGCGACGATGAAGCACAGCAGCAGGGTGAGGGTGGTGATTTTGCAGGCCTTGGCCTGGGCTGCCAGAGAAGGCTGTGTGGGGGCATTCGCCGGTGAACCCGCCCCTACAGGGTCGGCGCTGGCCGGCAGGTCGGCGTTGCCGTCGGGGTAGCGCTGGTAAAGCTGCAGCACATCTTCGGCCAGGGTGTCGGGAGCCCAGAGAACCTGGGCATCACCCTCCTCGCTGACCCGGTGCGGCACCTGCAGGCGTTGCAACAGGTGGACGAAGCCGCTGAGGTCGACCGACAGCGGCAGGCGCATCACTTCGATAATGTTCATTGGTTGGCCTGTGGTCGGTCGACGTCGACCCAGACGAACTTGTGTGGGTCGATACGGGTTTCATCATCCAGCCTGTAGGCAACCAGCTTGCCGTAGAGCACGGCGCTGTAGTCCAGGCAGGCCAGGTTGGCGCGGATCGGTGCCGGTCGGCCGCTGCGCCAGTAATGCCCGACGAACAGCATCGGCTGGTCTTCGTCATAGCGCAGCAAGGCGTTCTTCTGGCTGTGGCTGAGCGGGGTGCTGGCCACTGCCTCGGGCAGGGCATCGGGCTGGAACACGATGTCACCGTAGGTTTTCGGGTCTTCTTCCCAGAACTTGGTGCGGAAGAACGCGCGGGTCAGGCCGTCGCCGCCGGTCAGCGTCAGCCCGTCCGGCAGGCGCATGTCGGTACCGCGCAACAGGCGGTTGCACACCGTGTCGGCAAAACTGCCACTGACCGCCGAGGCCTGGATGAAGTGCTCATCGATGCGTCCGTCGGGGTATTGCCGGCGCAGCGGCTCGATCAGCCGCGGGTCCCAGCAGGCGTGCACCAGACGGAAGCGCCCTGCATCGATGAACAGCGGCAGCTGGTAGAACCAGTTGACGAAATCGTGCCAATCGCCGGGGTGCTGGGCAAACTGGGTCAGGGTTTCGTCGATCAGCCGGGCATGCCGCGGCGTATGTTCGCGGACATAGGCCTTGCCGCTGCCAGGCAGCGCCGGGGTGACCCAGCCCAGGGCATTGTATTCGTGGTTGCCCATGATGCAGAACGCCTGGCCGGCTTCGACCATGTCGTGGACGATGTGCAGCGCCTCACGAATGCGTGGCCCGCGGTCGACGATGTCGCCAAGGAACAGCGCCTGACGTCGCGGGTGGCGCCACACACCAGCCACGCGCTTGTATCCGAGGGCGTCGAGCAGGCGTTCAAGGGTCAATGCACAGCCGTGCACGTCGCCGATGATGTCAAAACTTCGCGCCGGATCGAGCATCAGTCGTCACTGCTCCCCAGGCGGCTGCCCCAACCCAGTTTGGTGCGGCAGACCTCGTAGTAATTGTGGTCCAGCGGGTGGATCAGGCGCAGCTTTTGCGGCTTTTTGCTGACCGTGATGGTGTCGCCGGGGGCGCACGTGAAGTGGTTCTGGCCGTCACAGGACACCTGCGGGTAGATCTGCAGGTCCTTGGACACCACGATCTTCAGCTCGCTGTTGCCGTCAACCACGATCGGCCGACCCGACAAGGTGTGCGGGTACATCGGCACGATGACGATGGCATCGAGCTTGGGGTGCATGATCGGGCCACCGGCCGACAGCGCATAGGCGGTGGAGCCGGTGGGGGTGGCGACGATCAGGCCGTCGGCCTTCTGGCTGCAGACGAACTGGCCGTCGATGTAGATCTCGAACTCGATCATGCGCGTGGACTTGCCTGGGTGCAGCACCACGTCGTTCAGCGCATCGCCCTGGCCGATGGCCTCATGGTGGCGACGCACCTCGGCCTGCAGCAGGAAACGGTTTTCTACCAGGTAGTGGCCGTCGAGCACTTCGGCGACCTTCTGTTCCAGCTCGTCGGGGCGGATGTCGGTGAGAAAACCCAGGTTGCCACGGTTGATACCCAGCACCGGAATGTTGTGCCGGGCCAGCGCGCGGGCAGCGCCCAGCAGGCTGCCGTCGCCGCCGACCACGATAACCAGGTCGCAGACCTCGCCCAGCAGCTTGCGGGTGGACGTCTGCAAGCCATGACCGGGCAGCACTTCGGCAATGGTGTCCTCGAGGATCACGTGCAGGTGGCGATCGAGGAGGAATTTTTTCAGTCGGCGAATGGTGTCGAGCACCTGCGAGCTGCCAAGGCGACCGATGATACCGATATTGCGAAATTGCTCCATGGGGCTCCTGCGAGGCTCTGCGGCGGGTGACGATGCGCCGATTATGGGCGAAACCACCGGGCAGCGGCAAACCGGCTATGCTCGCAGGATGACGCCATTCGCCCAGCTTCACGACCTGCCCCGACAACTGCAGCACTCTACCGTGCGTGACCTGGCATGGGCCCTGTTGTCGCCGCCCCTGCTCAGCGCCCCGCCCTGCCCCCAGCGACACCCGCTGGCGGGCAGCCTGTGGGCGCAGCAGCCGCAACGCCTTGAACAATGGTTGCGGGCCCTGGATGCCGATGACCGACCGTTGCGCGAGTGGCTGGCGCAATTGGGCAGCCGGCGCCTGGGGCATTACTACGAACGCCTGTGGCAATTTGCCCTGGGCCAGGCGCCAGGCATCGAGCTGCTGGCCGCCAACCTGGCGATTCGCGACGGCGGGCGCACCTTGGGCGAGCTCGACGTGGTGTTGCGTGACTGCGACGGCGTGCACCACCTGGAACTGGCGATCAAGCTGTACCTGGGCCCGGAAGGCGCCGGGCACGATCCCCATGCCTGGCTGGGGCCAGGTTGCCATGACCGGCTGGGGACCAAGCTTGCGCACCTGGCGGGGCACCAATTGCCCATGTCCAAGGGGGCGCACAGCCGTCAGGCGCTGGCCCAGCTAGGGGTGGAGCAGGTGCAGGCGCAAATGTGGCTGGGTGGTTACCTGTTCTATCCACGGCCTGGGCATGCCGAGGCGCCGGAGGGCGCCAACCCGCAACATTTGCGCGGGCGCTGGCTTCGTCGGCGGGACTGGGTGATGGCCGAGGGCGAGCGTTGGCAGCCGCTGCAGCGGCATGCCTGGCTGGCACCGGCTAGGGTGGCGTCAGGTGAGTGCTGGCAGGCGGAGCAGTTTGCGGCGTGGCTGCATGTGCTGGAGCAGCAGGCACCGGCGCACTTGCTGGTACGACTGGTGCCTGATGCCGAGGGCGCCTGGCAGGAGGCAGAGCGGGTGTTTCTGGTGGCTGATGACTGGCCGTATCTGCCCGGTAACTGATGTCGCCTGTTCCTGCCCCTTCGCGGGCCCGCCCGCGAAGAGGCCGGTGGCTGGCAACACAATTTTCACAGACCCAGCGCAAAGATTCGTTTCTGGTAACCATTACAATGGTACCTGAGCGCCAGCAAGAGCGCCTTTCCGACCTGATGACGAGGACCGATCATGGTTTCATCCAACCCCGCGACCCATTACGCGCGCCTGTCCATCGCCCTGCATTGGCTGATGCTGGTGCTGCTGGCCGCTGTCTATGCACTCATCGAACTGCGTGGCCTGTTCCCCAAGGACAGCGTCGAACGCAACCTGATGAAGGACCTGCACTTCATGCTCGGGCTCAGCGTGTTCGTGCTGGTCTGGCTGCGCCTGGCCATGCGCCTGAGCCGCCCGACGCCGCCAATCGTGCCAAAACCACCGGCCTGGCAGACTGGCCTGGCGCACCTGATGCACCTGGCACTGTACCTGATGATGATCGGCCTGCCGCTGGCCGGCTGGCTGATCCTCAGCGCCGCCGACAAACTGGTGCCGTTCTTTGGCCTGGAGCTGCCACATCTGATCGGCCCGAACCCGGACCAGGCCAAGTTCATCAAAGGCTGGCATGAGCGTATTGGCAGCTGGGGCTACTGGCTGATCGGCCTGCATGCACTGGCCGGGCTTTACCATCACTATGTGCAGCGCGACAACACGCTGTTGCGCATGCTGCCTTACAAGTAACCGCGTCGCCCCTGCAGGCCGCCTGTGTGCACGAAGATCAGGCGGCTGCCGGGCTTGAACAGCCCGGCAGCGACCTGATCACGCAAGGCCAGCAGAGCCTTGCCGGTATAGAGGGCTTCGAGCGGCACGTCAGTGTGCTGCTCGCAGTCGGCGATGAACGTCAGTAGCGCATCGTCGAATTTTCCGAAACCGCCACGGCAGGCGTCGTGTAGCTGGTAGCCGTGCGTGCCGGCCAGTGCTGCCACCGTCTCCGGCACCCCATGATCCCTGGGTACGGCCAAGGCGCCATGCACGGCATGCGCCCCTGCCTCCGCCATTACCAGCCCGGCCAAGGTAGTCCCCGTTCCGGCAGCCAACCACCAGGCGTCGTAGTCTGACCACCCCAAGGCCGAGATTTGCGCGCGCGCCTGCTGCATGATCAGCGCGCAGCCCTGCGCACCGGCCAGCCCGCCGCCCCCTTCGGGGATACAGTGCCAGCCTGGGTAGCGCGCCTGCCAGGAAACCCAAAAGCCTGGCTCATTACGCGCACGGTAGCCGCCGTAGCCTAGCCAATGCAGTTTCATGCCCAGCGCCTGCAGGTCACGCACGGTTGGCGTGTCCTGGGCATGGCCGCGTAACAGGCCGACGGTGGCGAAGCCGAAACGCTTGCCGGCAGCGGCCAAGGCGTGCAGATGGTTGGAGTGGTTGCCGCCAAGGCTGATCAGGCCTGGAGCATGGCTGGCGCCGGCCTGTTGCAGGTGGTGGCGTAGTTTGAACCACTTGTTGCCGCTGATCAGCGGGTCGATCAGGTCCAGGCGCAGAATGGCGGCCTGGACCTGGGCTTGTTGCAGCCAGGGCAAGTCCAGAAACTGCAGGGGGGCTTGGGGGAGGTCGAATACATGCATGGATCGCAGTGTACAGGGTAATCCCGCAAGCGCTTGTAATCGATGAGTCGCCCCCGCCGAGGCATCACAGTGCCAGGGTGGCTCGACACAGGCATCGATACCCCGGCACAGGCTGTCGTAGGAGCGGGTTCACCCGCGAACACCGGCAAAGCCGGTGCCATCCACCGCGTCACCTGTTTCGCGGGCATGCCCATAGATTAAGGCGCAGGTGTCGGGTTCACGCAGCCCCAACGACCTCAGAGCTCAGCCGCCAACCGCGAGCCTTGGTTGATCGCCCGCTTGGCATCCAGCTCGGCCGCCACATCCGCGCCACCAATCAGGTGCACCGACTGCCCCGCCGCCGCCAGCCCTTCCTGCAGCTCGCGCAGCGGATCTTGCCCGGCACAGATCACCACGTTATCCACCGCCAGCACCTGCGGCTCGCCGCCGTCCACACGAATGTGCAGGCCGGCATCGTCGATAGCCAGATACTCCACGCTGTTGAGCATCTGCACCCCCTTGTTCTTCAACCCGGTGCGGTGAATCCAGCCGGTCGTCTTGCCGAGCCCGTCACCCACCTTGGATTTCTTGCGCTGCAACAGGTACACCTGCCGCGCCGGAGCATGCGGCTCGGCCTTGATCCCGGCCACACCACCTCGCGCCTGAAGGTGGGTATCGATGCCCCACTCTTTCCAGAATGCCGCTCGGTCCTGGCTGGTGGCCACGCCCTCATGTACCAGGTACTCGGACACATCGAAGCCGATACCTCCCGCGCCAATCACGGCCACCGACTTGCCCACAGGCTTGCGCTCGAGCAGCACGTCCAGGTAGCTGAGCACCTTGGCGTGCTCCACGCCCGCAATGGCCGGGGTACGCGGGGCGATGCCGGTAGCCAGGATGATTTCATCAAAGCCGCCGCCCACCAGTGCCTGCACATCCACACGGGTATTCAGGCGCAGGTCGACGCCCGTGCTTTTGACCTTGTTGCGGAAGTAACGCAGCGTTTCGAAGAATTCTTCCTTGCCCGGCACCCGCTTGGCCACGTTGAACTGGCCACCGATTTCGCTGGCGGCGTCAAACAGGGTCACCGCGTGGCCCCGCTCGGCCGCCACGGTGGCCGCCGCCAGGCCAGCCGGGCCGGCGCCTACCACGGCAATGCGCTTCACCGTACGTACAGGCAGGTAGTTGAGTTCGGTCTCGTGGCAGGCACGCGGGTTGACCAGGCAACTGGTCAGTTTGCCGCCGAAGGTGTGGTCCAGGCAGGCCTGGTTGCAGCCGATGCAGGTGTTGATTTCATCCGCGCGACCGGCAGCGGCCTTGTTGACGAAGTCCGGGTCGGCGAGAAACGGTCGGGCCATCGAGACCATGTCCGCATCGCCCTCGGCCAGCACCGCCTCGGCCACCTCCGGGGTGTTGATGCGGTTGGTGGTGATCAGTGGAATGCTCACCACGCCCCGCAACTTGGCGGTGACTTTGCTGAAGGCCGCACGCGGCACTTTGGTGGCGATGGTCGGAATACGCGCCTCGTGCCAACCGATTCCGGTGTTGATCAAGGTAGCGCCGGCCTGCTCGATGGCCTTGGCCAGCAGCTCGATCTCGTCCCAGGTGCTGCCACCCTCGACCAGGTCGAGCATCGACAGGCGGAAGATGATGATGAAGTTCGGCCCTACCGCGCCACGCACCCGGCTGACGATTTCCACTGCCAGGCGCATGCGGTTTTCATAACTGCCGCCCCAGCGGTCGGTGCGGTGGTTGGTGTGGGCGGCGAGGAACTGGTTGATGAAGTAGCCTTCCGAACCCATGATCTCGACACCGTCGTAACCGGCACGCTGGGCCAGCACGGCACAATTGACGAAGTCGGCAATCTGCTTCTCGATACCCTCCTCGTCCAGCGCCTTGGGCTTGAACGGGTTGATCGGCGCCTGAATCGCGCTAGGTGCCACCTGGCGTGGGCTGTAGGCGTAGCGCCCGGCATGCAGGATCTGCAGGCAGATCTTGCCACCGGCAGCGTGCACCGCCTCGGTGACGATGCGGTGCTTGTCGGCCTCTTCCTCGGTGCTGAGCTTTGCCGCACCGGAATACACCCCGCCTTCATCATTGGGCGCAATGCCGCCAGTGACCATCAGGCCAACGCCACCGCGGGCGCGCTCGGCAAAGTATGCAGCCATGCGCTCGAAGCCGCCGGGGCGCTCTTCGAGGCCAGTGTGCATCGAGCCCATCAGGGTGCGATTGCGCAAGGTGGTAAAGCCCAGGTCCAGCGGGGCAAGCAGGTGCGGGTAGCGGTCGGCGGCCATGGAAAGGTCCCCTGATGGCGTGATCACGGATTGCGGGCACCTCACTGGGTGGCGGGCCCCGTCGTTTGTCTGTCTGCGACATTAAACAGCCGTTTGAATTGCCTCAATGATCAAAACTGACAAGTTAATGATCGTGATGAACAGTAGAGGCAGCGACTGCCGGGAAGGCTCCAGAACTTCAGCGCTATAAGGTTCGCCTGGCTTGATCGCCAAACAGTCTCCTCGCGCATTTGCCAGACAACGCGGCTCTGCCAGACTCTTCAAGCACGTTTGATCATCCACCCATGGAACGTGGCGCCTACTCAGTGCGCCCGGAGGGTTCGCTCATGCTGACAAAAGGATGGGACACCATCAGCATCGTTCGCCAGGACAGCGTGAACAGTGACCTGGCAGCCAGCTGGAACAGCCTCGACCACGAATTTTCCTATACCTCGGATGAAGGCTACGCCTGCCACGGGGTGTTCGACTGCTGGTCGATCATCAACGGTGGCGGCGGTCGCTTGCTGCGCCTGCGCATGCCTATACGCTCAGGTTTTTTCGAGGCCAGTGGCACCAGCCGCTCGCTGGCCGGCGCGGCTGCCATCATCGAGGTCACCCTGTCGCTGTTGCCACAAGGCAACGGCCAGGTGCAGTTGAAGTCGGCCTTCCTGCACAAGGCCGGAGCCACTCAACCCCTGCAGGGCGACGAAGGCGGCTGGCTGCGCGGCATCACCCTGCAAGACCCCGACGGTTCGCTAGGTCCTTTCGCCTCCGTGGTGTTGGACTGCATCTGCAACTACCTGGTCGAGCATCCCCGACAGTTCACCCATACCTTCGCGACCATCAACTTCAGCAAAGCCACTGCCCCGGAATGGGCCAGACCGCGAAAATGTACCTATGCGTACCTCGATTCAGGCTTCCTGGCGATCATGGCCGTATGTACCGAACGCGACATCAGTGGGCTGCCACTGGATATCGATGTGTCGGGCATCAGCCAGGGTGGACAGTCGAGCTACGTGCTGTCTCCACGCATGGTCCTGGAGCATCTGGTACTGCCCGGGCTGCTTCAGCTTTACCAGGGTGCCACGGCGCAGGACTACCGCTTCGACAATACGCAAATGGTCAACATACCGACCTTGCGCATGAAGGCCATCAAATCAGGGGCGATCTGGTACACCCCCGTTGTCTTCGCCGGTTGCAACCCTGCACGAATGCTCGGTGACTTCATCACCGTCGACTATCAGGGCAACTGTGACCTGCACGCAGGTATCGACATGAAGTGGAACGGCTGGCTGAGGATGAAGCTGGTGCTCGATGGCAACACCATCAACTTCGTCAAGCAATCGTCCGACTTCAGAAAGGAAGTGCATATTCCCTGGTACCTGGCCTGGCTCTCGCCCATCGTCAGCCTGATCACCCACATCGTCGCCGCTGTGATCTCCGATGACCTGATCAGCGCCATCGCCGCGCGCGGCGGCTCGGTCAAGGCCGACACCATCGATTGCGTGTCCTGGAGCAACGACACCCATACCGCTTCGTCGAGCTACCTCGCCGAGGCCCTTGTCATCAACTACGTGTGACCCCACCAACACAAGGAGCCGTATCATGAGCAATGAAAGCAAGGTCATGCTGTCCGGGTTTGCCCAACCCATCTCGCTGCGCCTCGATCACCTCAATGAAACCGCGCGCCAGACCCTGCGCGAATCGCCCCTGTACCGCAACGCGGCGTTTGTACACAGTTCCGAAGACACCTTGCGCGCCGCGCAGCTACTGACCAATGCCGGAACACTGGCCAGTACGGTCACGACCAATGGCTGGGATACCGTGAGCATCTGCCGGGTCTCTGCGCTCAACCAGCGCATTGCCCTGGAAAAAACCTACCCCGCCAGCATAGACGCCGGGGTCGACAGCTTCTCGCTCAAGGCCGACTTCGACGCCTGGTCGATTACCACCGGCGGCGACGGACGCAACGTCAAGGTACGCATCCCCTTCGGCTCGGGGACATACAAAGGCCTGAATGGCAAAACCTACCAGGTCCAGGGAATGTCTGCGGATGTCTACGTCAAGCTCAGCTACTTCCCGGCGCCCAATCCAGTATCGGCTTCAGACGGCACGTATGAACTGCAAGTCAACACCCAGGCAACGGACCCGGATGACCCGATCGCTGCGGTGATTGCCCTGAGGGACCCGAACAACGTCTTGAGCGGCATTGACCAGAGCGTGATGCGCGGCGTACTCGAAGACTGGCTGAACCAGCCCGAGAACCTGAAGAAGTTCGACACCCTGTTCAGTACCGTACTGATCAACAACATGGGCAAGGAAAGCGAGGAATTCAAATGGCTGCGCGCCACCTCCATGAGCTATGCCTATACCGACAAGAACACTGAGGAAAGCAGCATCTTCGGGGTGCTGGCCATGACCAACGAGCGTGACTCCACGGGTTTGCCGAACCAGTTGCCTGCCGTGATGCTGGCTGCGGACAACAATGCCAACTTCCTCATCAGCCGGGAGATCTTCGTCAAGTACCAGTTGCTGGCGGCATTGCCGTTCATCTTCGAGGGTACCACCGCGGCCAACTTCACCCTGGATTCAGCGGGCACATCCATCACTGCCAACGACCTGAAGCTCGACAGCGTCAAGTTTGGGGCCATCACCTATCATCCCGTGGCCGAAAAGTTCGATATCAACTTCGACGAGTCCTATATCCGCACCGAATGCAAGGTACGCACCGATATCTCACCGGGTATCGTGGCCTATACCCGTATCGTCACCAAGCAGACGCTGCAACTGGGCGTCAACGACAAGGGCGAACAGGTGATGGTATATGCCATGGTCGGAGACCCGGATGTCCAAAACACGACAGACATCGCCACCTGGGTGGTCGTCACCGAAGCCATTCTAGGCGCGATTGCCGCCGTGGCCACCGCCGTGGCGGGTGGTGTGGGCGGCAAGGTGATGGCGTTGATCGTCGGCATCATCGCAGCGTTGGTGGTGGCCATTGTCAGTATCGTCATCCACGTGATCATCGAGCGCGTGGTGGCGGGTGGTGTAACCAACAACATTCCGTCCATAGCGCCCATGGTCAAGGTGGCGGCGAACCAGGTCAAATGGCCATTCAGTGAACCGGATGCCTTTGTCCTGACCGACATCACCTACTCCGGTGCGCTGATATTCGGTGGCTCGCTGAAGTTGCTCGAGAAATTCTGCATCCAGGACAAACGTCTCGCCCTGGCGACGCTGGCCGCCTGACCCTGCCAACACAACCCCGGGCCTCAACGCCCGGGGTTCCTTGCACGCCCATCGCCATTCCTTTGGTATGATCAAAAGTCGATTGTGCATGGATCCATGCAGTGCGCTGCTCAAACCGATCACAAGGCGCGAGGTTGCGGCTTCATCGTTCCGTATGGCCACTCCACTTTTAGCGAATACCCACGCTTGATGCGAAAACTCCTGGCAAGCGCCCTGGCGCTGGTGATGATCGCCGCCCTCTGCGGCTATGGCTTCTGGACCCAACAGCGCCCGGAAGGCCACTACCTGTCCGACCTGCGCATCGAACTGGCGCTTAACCATGGCGTCCCGGGCGAGCACGGCAACCTGCTCGGTGTCGAACCACTGCTGTACCCGGGCGACTATCAGAACTTGCAACGCCTGCACCGCAAGCTCGCAGCCTATCTGGAGCAAGCCCGCGCCCAAGGCCTGGTGAACCCGCGCACGGTGGTCGTGCTGCCGGAACACATCGGTACCTGGCTGTGGGCGCGCGGAGAGAAGAGCGAGCTGTATCAAGTTACCCAGAGCCGCGAAGCCCAACAATGGCTGGAACTGAGCAACCCGCTGCGCTATGGCCTCGCGGTTCTTGGCGCTGACGGCGACGACTGGCGCGCCGATGCGCACTTGCGCATGAAGGCCGAGCAGATGGCCGCAGACTACCAGCAGCTGTTCGGCGGCCTGGCCAAGGAATTTGGCGTCACCTTGGTGGCCGGTTCGATCGTGCTGCCCGAACCTTATGTGAAACAAGGCGTACTGCATACCGGCCGTGGCCCGCTGTTCAACAGCAGTGTGGTGTTTGCCGGTGACGGCTCGCTACTGGGGCAGCCCCAGCGTCAGCAATATCCCGACAGTGAAATGCGCCGCTACGTCCACGACGGCCGCCAGCACCCGCTGCAGGTCGTGCAGACCCCGGCCGGGCGCCTGGGGATACTGGTGGGCAGTGACAGCTGGTACCCGGAAAACCACCAGCAACTGACTGAACAAGCCGTACAACTGATCGCCAACCCAGCGTTTCTCAGTGGCAAGGGCAGCTGGCAAGCACCCTGGCGGGGAAATCGCCACCAGGATGCCAGCGCCGGGCTGGCCTTGCAGCGCGGCGAAGTCAGTGAACAGGCGGCTTGGCAACGCCTGACCGAAGTGGCCGGAACCGACATCAGCAGTATGAGCGTGTTCATGCGCGGGCAGTTCTGGGAACAGGGCAGCGATGGCCAGGGCTTTGCCCGCCAGTCGGGAGCGTTGCTTGCCGCTCCTCCCAGCCCAGGTGCCCGCCTGCTGAATGTGTGGCTGTAAGCCCATGGCCCGCCCCCGCGTGCGCCTGGGCGAACTGTCGGTGGGTTTTGTCCAGCCTTTGAGCGAAGCCCTGCGCGAGCTGGGCCACGACCCTGAACCATTGCTGCGCCGCTACGGCCTGGACGCGACACGCCTGGGCGAAGCCGGCGCACGCCTGTCCATCCCCCGCTACATGCATCTGGGCCACGCAGCAATCGAAATGAGCGGCGAGGCTGCTCTAGGCCTGCGTATGGGGCGCCTGAGCCGTCTGGCGCATGCTGGCCTGGCCGGGGTCACCGCGGCCCAGGCCCCCACCTTGGGTGAGGCGGCGCGCACCCTGCTGCGCTTCGAGCCGCTTTACGCGGCCAACTACCGTGGCCATTCCTGCTTTGTGGAAGATGCCCAGGGCGCCTGGCTGCGCTTCTACTCCATCAGCCCGTATAACGACTACAACCGCTTTGTGGTCGACTCACTGCTGACCGGCTGGCTGGCCCAGTTGACCGACCTTGCCGGCACCCCAGTGCAGGCCGAACGCCTGGACATCGAGTTTGCCGCGCCCTCCTATGCCGCGCGCTATCAACCGCTCTGCAGCACGCCTGTGCAGTTCGCCGCCGACGGCAATCAGCTGCGTCTGAGCCGCGCCACCTTGCAACTGGCCAACCCCGGGCATTGCCCAAGTACCTGGCAGCACCTGCTGCAACTGTGCGAGGCAGAGCTGCTGCAGCGCACGCGGGTGCGCAGCCTGGGTGAGCGCATCACCCACCTGCTGGGCCCGCTGCTCAATGGCGGCCGTGAACCGGACCTGGAAGAAGTGGCGCTGCACCTGCAACTGCCAACCTGGACCTTGCGCCGCAAGCTCGCCGAGGAAGGCACGCGTTTTCGCGACCTGCTCAACGAAACACGGCGCGACCTGGCCGAGACCTACATCCGTGACACGGCGCTGGCCTTTGGCGAGATTGCCTATCTGTTGGGGTTTGCTTCGGCCGAGGCCTTCCAGCGCGCATTCAAGCGCTGGACGGGCCTCACGCCGGGGGAGTTCCGCCGCAGCCAGCGGCAGCCGGGTTAGAGTTCGGTGGCGTCGTCGGCCGGTTCCGGGGTGTCCAGTTCGTAAGCCTGGGTTTCGAGTAGCTCTTCCTGGTATTCATCCATTGCCCTGCGTCCTCTTTGCTCATTTTGCCTTTGTAGGTATCGCCTTCAGCCTAAGCAGGTGGGATGAAGGGATGATGACAAGCTTATGTTCCGGTACGTAGCAACCGTTAGATCTCTGTGCTATCTGAATAGTAGACGTTTCTGAGCAGGTGTAGAGGGCACTGGCGTTAGCCCGAACACAATCCATGCGGCCATAACGCTAGGCAGCTACTTGGTGGAGGGTGACGGGTGGAGCTTTTGTGGAGCAGCGAGGATTTCGTAATCGCAGGGCAGCCCTACGAAGGCTTTCCCATCCTGCTTTGGGATTCGATGGCCAGTTGTATCGAAGCCAATCAATTCTTTCGCTATTACCTTCTTCGCGGGGCCATCGGTTCTAAGAACTCCTGGCCTAGTACTGGCCGAGCGCTCTATGACTTCTTCAGCTTCTTGCAAGCTCATGATCTTGACTGGCGAGACGTAGATCGAGGTGAGGAAATAAGCCTTTTAGCTTCCTATCGAAAATACTGCACAGACACGTGCGGCCTTGCACTGAACACCACCCGTCAACGCCTAACTTACGCTTGTGCATTTTACAAATTTGCACTTGATAAACACTGGGTGGTGCGCCTTCCGTTCAACCTTGAAGAGCGCATCGTGAAAGGTAAAACAAGTTTCCTTGAGCATGCGAGCGCGAGAGGGCGCATGGCATTAGTTAATGACGCAATGCCTCGCAATCACAAGTCCTTGCCAAAGTTGAATCGCCCCTAGTTTCCTAGACACTCTCCAAGCTCAGAAAATAGCGTTTCTCATACTCTACTGGAGACAGCTGCATAGCACTGCTGTGTCGACGTTTTGGGTTATAGAACATCTCGATGTAATCGAAAATATCACTTCGAGCTTCGTCACGCGTTCCGTAAATCTTTCGCCGGATCCGCTCCCGCTTCAAAAGCTGGAAAAAGCTCTCGGCCACGGCGTTGTCATGGCAGTTTCCCCGTCGGCTCATGCTGCTGATCACATTGTTGGCCTTAAGGAAGCTTTGCCATTCTGAGCTACTGAACTGACTGCCTTGGTCTGAGTGAATCATCACTTGCTGCTGTGGCTTGCGTCGCCAAACGGCCATCAACATGGCGTCGATAGCAAGGTCGCTGCACATCCTTGGTTTCATTGACCAACCAATTACTTGGCGTGAGAAGAGGTCCAGCACTACTGCCAGATAAAGCCATCCTTCATAGGTGCGGATATAAGTGATATCTGTCACCCAGACCTTGTTCGGCTCGCTGACCTTGAACTGTCGGGCAAGGTGGTTGGGAGATGCCACTGTTGGCTTTCCGCCATAAAACTCAGGACGACGGCGATAGCCCGTTTGCGAACGCAACCCCTCTGCCTGCATCAAACGACCGACTCGATTTCGCCCGCATGTCTCTCCCAGCTCACGCAGGTCATCATGAATTTTGCGGTAGCCGTACACACCTCCGCTTTCGAGCCAAGCATGTTTGATCAAGCCAAGCAGACGATGATCTTCTTTTGCTCGGGCAGATTGAGGCTCGGCCAGCCAGGCGTAGTAGCCGCTGGGATGCACCTTGAGGGTTTGGCAAAGACGCCGCACTGGGTAATCGGTCGAGTGCTTTTTGATGAAGGCGTACTTCAGCCGCACTCCTTGGCAAAGTACGCGGCGGCCTTCTTTAAGATGTCTCGCTCTTCCGTCACGCGCTTGAGCTCAGCGCGCAGCTTGCGCAGTTCGGCTTGCTGGTCATCGTCATGCTGACGCTGCTCTTGGGGTTTGCTGTAGAGCTTGATCCAGGCGTAGAGGCTGTGAACGGACATGCCCAAGCGCTGGGCAACGTCGGCGACAGGCTTGCCTTTCTCGGTCACTTGCTTGACCGCTTCGATCTTGAATTCTTCAGGGTAACGCTGACGACTCATGGCACCTCCTATTTGGGCCTCATTATGAGGCTTGGAGGTGTCTACGGAACCAGGGGCGATTCAGAAGGCTATTTCAGCACAGGTCAGACGGCCTGTGCTGACTTGATCGGAGAATCCCTAGTATTCGGAGTGCTGGAATCAGTAGTATCAGGGCTTACTGGCAGCGCCCCTAGGCGGGGCGTGCTGATTCCACCACTTCATTCTGCAGTTAGGATCGCTATGGCCTACCTTGAAACTATCCCCGAGCCCTGGACGGCTCACCACATTCAGTCAGCGATAATGTCAAACTTCCAAGCTGCTCGTACTTCAATTGATCAGACCGACGGAGGGAAGCTGTGGCGAGGTACCAAAGAGTTAGACGACACCGTTTGGATTTTCCAGGCCAGCGCGGCTGAAGTGATAGAGGAGATCGGCTCCTTTGGTGAAAAAAGCAAGGAGCTGGGGTTTTGGGAAAAAACAAATCGGAAAACGGCCGAAGACTTCGTTAGGGAGGTGAAGCGGAAACTGTTCTACGCAACGTCTTCTGTGATGGCGTTAGTCGAGGTTGCACGAGTTTTCAACAAAAAGTGGGGCGTAGAAGGCTATGGAGATGGCGTTAAGGCTCATTTCTCCACCCTGGGATTGCATGAGTTTTTGCAGGATTTACGCAATTATAATGCTCACTGGCGAATCGCCGAAGCTAAGGAAACTCCGAACAAGTCAGCACAGGCCATCTGACCTGTGCTGAAATAGCCCTCTGTCCAACAGCCCTCTACAAGCCCTCCTTCCCATGAGTCAGATGAGCTTTTCCGATTTCGAGTACGCCGGTAA
>Ga0209389_1000121_pt1 | contig 70490 bp, 57 predicted proteins | sample CowpearedBW_FD_187526 | JGI IMG/M metagenome (GOLD analysis project Ga0209389, IMG submission 187526) | Root nodule microbial communities of legume samples collected from California, USA - Cow pea red BW (SPAdes) (version 2) | ecosystem: Host-associated > Plants > Roots > Nodule | place: USA... | reverse complement strand
TCAAACCCATAACGATACTGGTCGACGTCGATGCGCTTCACGCGCTCGACCGTCTCTTGTACGGCTGGCATTCCATCCTCCGCTCGCGGTTTCAAGGACCGCGGTGGATCAAACTCGGACGAGTATTACGATATTTCTCAGCGGAAAGCACGGGCTTAGAACCGTTCAAGCCGTGTTTCGTCGCTTAGCCCTTAAGTAGGGTATTACCAAGCTTTCGCCAAGCCTCTAACGCCCTATTGATGTGCTCTGGTTCCGTGGACCAGCCCAGACTGAGACGCACCGCTCCCTGGGCCACCGCCGGATCATAGCCCATCGCGGAAAGGACGTGGGATGGCTGGACTTTGCCTGAGGAACAGGCGGATCCAGAGGAGACGGCGATGCCCTCCAGATCGAAGCCGATCACGGCGGTTTCGGCCTTCAGGCCTGGCGCGGTGAAAAGCACGGTATTAGGCAACCGCGCCACGCCGTCCGCAAAGATCGTCGCCCCGGCAATTCCGCGCAAGCCATTTTCCAAATGATCTCTGAGGTTTGTCATGCGCTTCGCATCCTCCGGCAGAGCCTGAAGCGCGGCCTTCACCGCCGCGCCGAAGCCGGCGATCCCCGTGACGTTCTCGGTTCCGGCGCGACGGTTGAGCTCCTGCCCGCCACCCCGCAATGCCGGCTCCAGGCCGCCTATCCCTTCGCTCATCACCAATGCGCCAACCCCCTTGGGGCCGCCGATCTTGTGCGCAGAGAAGGTCGCAAGGTCAGCGCCTAGCAAATTGATATCGAACGGGACTTTTCCCAGCGCCTGGATCGCATCGACGTGCAGGAGACCGCCGGACTCGTGGACGATCGTTGCAGCCTCGGCGACGGGCTGGAGCGCTCCGGTCTCGTTGTTGGCGGCCATGATCGAGACCAGGGCTGGCGGGCCGTCCTTGAGCTGCGCCTTCAGATGATCGAGGTCGACCACGCCGGAGCGCGTGACCTGGATCAGGCCGATCTTGTCCGCCGGGAATCGGCCGCCGGCCAGCACCGATACATGCTCAACCGCAGAGACCAGCAGCCGCTCGACCGGGCCGCCAGAGCGCCCCCGCAAACCCGGCGAGAGCGCCAGCGCATTGGCCTCGGTTCCAGCGGAGGTGAAGACGACGTTGCGTGGCTGCGCGCCGACCGCAGCTGCCAGCGTGGCGCGGGCCTCCTCGACCAGCCTTCGCGCCTCCCGCCCCTCGGCATGGACCGAGGAGGGATTGCCGGTCAGATCGTAGGCAGCCAGAATCGCAGCCCGCGCTTCCGGGCGGAGCGGCGTGGTCGCATTCCAATCGAGATAGACCCGGGTTCGCATTGAGTAGGATATTACCTCACGTCGCGGAGATCTTTCGCGCCGTCCCGACATGGGCTGCAGGCACGGACTTGGCAACCCAATTCCGAATGAGCGGCCGGCGTGACGCGCTCATGACACGCTAACGCCTTGAGCCCATTGGTTGATGTTCAAGATGCTTGCTTTTTGACCCTCAGCCTATGTTAGAACGCGCACCGTCAAGTCACCGCGCGCTCTCAGCGCATCACCGCAAGGCGCGCCTTCTCACCCGTCCTTCGCGCTTCGGTCGGCATCTGCCGACGAGGCCGCAATCGGTTGATTGCTAGGGATCATCTCTCCAGGAAATCAATCAAGAGATCACCGATGCCCGAAGTCATTTTCACCGGCCCTGCTGGCCGTCTCGAAGGCCGCTACCACCCGGCCAAGCAGAAGAACGCGCCGATCGCGATGATCCTGCATCCGCATCCGCAGTTCCACGGCACGATGAACCATCAGATCGTGTACCAGTGCTACTACGCCTTCGCGCATCGCGGCTTCTCGGTGCTGCGCTTCAACTTCCGCGGCGTCGGCCGCAGCCAGGGCTCGTTCGACCATGGCACTGGTGAATTGTCGGATGCGGCGGCCGCCCTCGACTGGGCGCAGACCATCAATCCCGAGGCGCGCGCCTGCTGGGTCGCCGGCTTCTCCTTCGGCGCCTGGATCGGCATGCAGCTTTTGATGCGCCGCCCCGAGGTCGAGGGCTTCATCTCGATCGCGCCGCCGGCCAATCTCTACGACTTCTCCTTCCTCGCACCCTGCCCGTCGTCGGGCCTGATCGTGCATGGCGAGAAGGATGCGGTGGTGCCGCCCAAGGACGTCAACACCCTGGTCGAGAAGCTGAAGACACAGAAGGGCATCGTGATCGACCAGCAGATCATCCCTGGCGCCAATCACTTCTTCGATTCCAAGCTCGAGCCGTTGATGGAGACCATCACGGCCTATCTCGACATGCGCCTTGCCAACGTGCGGTGAGTCTGCAGCTCAAGCCAGCTTGAGAGCGACGATCCCCATCAAGACGAGCGCGATGCCTGCAAGCTTCATCGCGCTCAAGGTCTCGCCGAACAGCACCACCCCCATCAGAAAGGTGCCGGCCGCGCCGATGCCGGTCCACACCGAATAGGCAATGCCGACCTCGAGCACCTTCAAGGCGCGCCCGAGCAGGAAGACGAAAGCGGCGAGCAACACCAGCGAAGCGATGCTCCAGCCGATGCTGGTGTAGCCTTCCGCATATTTCATCGAGATCGCCCAGCCGACATCGAGCGCGCCGGCGATCACGAGCATGAGCCAGGCCATCGACGGCGACATCCGCGTGCTCTCAGGCCGCGAGCTTGAGCAGATGCGCGTCGTGGCGGACGAGGAAGGCCCGCAGCAATTGCGGATAATCCGCGCCGACCGCGCTGCGCACGCTCGGGCGTTTCGCGAGCTCCGCGCGCCAGGCACGGACCTTCGGCACATCGTTGAAGATGCCGTGCTCCGTCAGTTCGTCGAACAGGTCGAAGTAGCGGAAGATCGGCGCGAACACGGCGTCGACCAGACTGAACGCATTGCCGGCGAAGAACGGGCCTGCGCCGAGCGCGGCTTCGACGCGCGCAAATTTCGCAACGAGCGCCTGGCGCTTGCTTTCGAACGTCGCCGGATCGGTCGTCGTCTCCAGCCCCCAGAGGTCGCCAAGGATCGCCGAGCCGAACTCCATCCAGGCGCGGTGCTCGGCACGCTGCAGCGCATCCCCCGGATGCAGCCTCACGCCGCCTTGCGTCTCCTCGATGTACTCGCAGATCACGTTGCTCTCGAACAGCGCGACCTCGCCCTTGTCGGTCGTCACCACCAGCACCGGCACCTTGCCGAGCGGCGAGAGCTTGAGAAACCAGTCGGGCTTGTTGGCGAGATCGATATCGATCCGCTCGAACGGCACCCCCTTTTCCTTCAGCGCGATCACGGCACGCTGCACGTAGGGGCAAAGCTTGTGGCTGATCAGTTTCAGTGATGCGGTCATGGCGCGATCCCGGCGGTTAGATGCAACTGCATCCAAAATAGATGCATTTGCATCCCGCCGTCAAGAATAGATGCATTTGCATCAACCGCCTGTAACCTCAGGCAGTCATGGTCAGGGTCTGGCGATCACCCCGCCGGTCATCGGCATCGGCACGCCCGTGGTCGTGGGATAGGACAGTGGCAGGCCTTTCAGGCCACGCGCCGCGAGGAAGCCGAAGGCCTGCGCCTCGATGGCATCGGAAGCCCAGCCGAGCGTCTCGGCGGCCTCGACTGTGGCCGAGCCCACCCGCTCCCGCAGCATCCGCAGCATGGTGAGATTGCGGGCGCCGCCGCCGCAGACGATCCAGCTCCGCGGCCGGCGCGGCAAGAGCGGGATGACGCGGGCGATCGCGGCGGCGGTGAACGCGGTCAGCGTCGCGGCGCCGTCGGCCGGTGCCACCTCACCGAGCTTGAGCACGGCAAAATCGTTGCGGTCGAGCGATTTCGGCGGCGGGCTTGTGAAGAACGGCAGCTCCAGCGCCCGGGCGATCCAGGCTTCATCCACCTTGCCGAGTGCTGCGAATTTGCCTTCAGCATCGAACGCCTTGTTCATGGTGCGGTACATGAAATCGTCGAGCAGCGCGTTGCCGGGGCCGGTGTCGCAGGCGATCAGCGTGTCGTTGCCGTCGATATAGGTGATGTTGGAGACGCCGCCGATATTGACCACGACGATCGGCCCCTCGCGCTCGAGCGAATGTGCCAGTGCCCGGTGGTAGACCGGCACGAGCGGCGCGCCCTGCCCGCCGGCCTCGACATCGGCGGCGCGGAAATCATGCATCACGGGGATATGGATGGCCCTGACCAGCGCCGGCGCGTCGCCAATCTGCACCGTCAGCCGTCTTTCGGGCCGGTGCAGCACGGTCTGGCCGTGGAAGCCGACAATGTCGATGTCCTCCGCCCTCATCCGGTTCTGGGCGAGGAAGGCAGCGACCGCCTCGGCATGGGCCCGCGTCACCGCACGCTCGGCCTCGGCCAGAATGCCCGGGCGGGCGTCGCGTTGCTGCAGATGCACGGCCTCGCTCAGCGCCTGACGCAGCAGGTTGCGCTCGGCCGGGCTGTACGGCCGGTAACCGGATGGCCCGAACGCCTTCAGATGTTTTCCGTCGGTTTCGATCAGCGCGACATCCACCCCATCCAGCGAGGTGCCGCTCATCAAACCGAGTGTCGTCAACATCATGGATCAGCGTCCTCAAGAGACCCGCCCTGGCATGCCGATCTTGTGCCAGAGGGACACATCTTATAATGCCACAGCGCCAAGTGGCGGGCAGCAATCGAGTTCCCATGCAAGACCCTTAAATTGCCCCCAAAACAGTAAACCAAGAATTGTCAGGCACGCCGACAGATGACTGCATTTAAATCGGATTTCCTCAACACCCTGCAGGAACGTGGATTCATCCACCAATGCTCCGATTTCGAGGGGCTCGATGCGCTTGCCGCGAAGGGCGAAGCCATCGCCTATGTCGGCTACGATTGCACCGCCCGCTCGCTGCATATCGGCAATTACCTGACCATGATGATGCTGCACTGGCTGCAGCAGTCCGGCAACAAGCCGATCACGCTGATGGGCGGCGGCACCACCATGGTGGGCGATCCCTCCGGCAAGGACGAGACGCGCGCGATGCGCACCATTGCCGAGATCGAGGCCAACAAGGAATCGATCCGCGGCGTGTTCGCCAAGGTGCTGCGCTATGGCGAGGGCAAGAGCGACGCCATCATGCTCGACAATGCGGAGTGGCTGACCAAGCTGAACTGGATCGAGATGCTGCGCGACATCGGCCGGCATTTCTCGGTCAACCGCATGCTGACCATGGACTCCGTTCGGCTGCGTCTCGAGCGCGAGCACGAGATGAGCTTCATCGAGTTCAACTACATGGTCTGCCAGGCCTACGACTTCGTCGAGCTCGCCAAGCGCACCGGCTGCCGCCTCCAGATGGGCGGCTCGGATCAGTGGGGCAACATCATCATGGGCGTCGATCTCGGCCGCCGCATGGGCACGCACCAGCTGTTCGCGCTGACGACACCGCTGCTGACGACCGCGTCGGGCGCCAAGATGGGCAAGACCGCGCAAGGCGCGGTCTGGCTCAACGCCGACCAGTTCTCGCCCTATGACTTCTGGCAATACTGGCGCAACACCGAGGACGCCGATGTCGGCAAGTTCCTAAAACTGTTCACGACACTGCCGCTCGCCGAGATCAAGAAGCTCGAGGCGCTCGGCGGCTCGGAGATCAACGAGGCCAAGAAGGTGCTCGCGACCGAGGCAACGGCGCTGCTGCACGGCCGCGACGCCGCGAACGAAGCTGCGGAGACCGCACGCCGCACCTTCGAGGAAGGCGCGCTCGCCGAGAGCCTGCCGACGGTGGAAATTCCGCGCGGCGAGCTCGACACCGGGCTTGGCGTGCTCAGCGCTTTCGTGAAGGCAGGCCTCGTCGCCTCCAACGGCGAAGCGAGGCGCCAGATCAAGGGCGGCGGCCTGCGCGTCAACGATGCGCCCGTTACCGACGAGAAGATGGCCCTGTCGGCGGGCAATCTGACGCCGGAAGGCGTGATCAAGCTGTCCTTCGGCAAGAAGAAGCACGTGCTCATCAGGCCTGCATAGGCGTATGAGCTTTTGATGCTTGTCAGGGCGCACCGAAGCGCGCTCCCTGACGGCAATGGACCAGAACACGCCCAGGGAACAAGGTGGGGCAGCTCAGCGAGATGCGGTACGCACCGCACTCGTGGTGCTCGGGTTGTGCTTTACGCTGGCTGTTCTTGGCCGCGGCTTAAGCGAGAGCTTCACCGTCTTCCTCAAGCCGATCTCCGAAAATCTTGGCTGGGATCGCGCCCAGGCCGTCTCGATCTACTCACTGACGTGGCTTATCAGCGGGCTGACAGCGCCGCTGGTCGGCCGCCTGTTCGATCATTCCGGTCCGCGCATCGTGTATGCGCTCGGCCTGTTCCTGCTTGGCTCCGCCTTCCTGATCGCGAGCCAAGCGCACGCACTCTGGCAATTCCAGCTCTCGATCGGCGTTTGCGTCGGCATCGGCGTCGCCTTCATCGGCAATGTGCCCAATTCGATCCTGCTCGGCCGCTGGTTCGGCCCAAAGCTGCCGACCGCCATGGCGGTGGTCTATTCGGCGATGGGCGGCTGCGTGCTGGCCTTGCTGCCGGCCTCGCAGCTCCTGATCGATCATCTCGGCTGGCGCGAGACCTACCAGGTCTACGGCCTCGCCGCGCTCGCGCTGCTGGTGCCGCTGCTGCTGCTGCCCTGGCGCATGTTCGCGGCCGGCTCGCCGCACGTCTCCAAGAGGAGCGATCCCGATTTCGTCGACAGCGGCTGGACGCTTGTGAGCGCGATGCGTCATCATGCCTTCTGGGCGCTGTTCTCGACCTTCTTCTTCACCGCGGTCGGCATGTATTCGATCGCGGCGCAGATCGTGGCGTATCTGATCGACGCCGGCTTCCCGCCGCTCCAGGCTGCGACCGCATGGGGCTTCTCCGGCGTCGTCCTGGTGTTCGGCATGCTCGGCGTCTCCGTGCTCGACGGCCTGATCGGGCGCCGGCCGTCGGTGCTGCTCAGCTACGCGATCTCGATCCTCGGCATCGTTCTGCTCTGGCTGCTGCAGCATTATCCCAACGTCATCCTGCTCACCGGCTTCGTCGTCTGCTTCGGCAGCATGATGGGCTCCCGCGGGCCGCTGATCACCGCAACCGCGATGAAGATTTTTCGTGGCAAGCGCGTTGGCACGATCTACGGCACGATCTCGATCGGCAGCGGCCTCGGCTCGGCCTTCGGCTCATGGAGCGGCGGCCTGATTCACGATGCCACGCACGGCTACAATCTCCTGCTCGTCTTCGCACTTGCGAGCGTCGTGCTGGGCATGATTCCGTTCCTGGTCGTCCCCGCTTTGCGGGAGTAGGTCTCTCAGAGGTAACCTGCGCGAATTCACGTCACCGGGGAACTACTGACGGCTACGGCGTGAACTCGCGCAAAAAATGCGAGTCGCGCGAGGCTGAAGGCCGGGGCTGCGGTGTTTTGTGGACATGACGAAAATGTCAGCGCGGAATTGGTCCCGGGTGGCTTGCGAGCCAGGACCGAATACGGTCCAAGTCGCAGCATTGGATGGAGGGCAAACCAATGGACTTTCCTTATCTCACTCGCTTTCAACCGGTTCTCCTGAGCCTGTTTCGCTTCATCACCGGCCTCTTGCTGTTCCAGTATGGCGTCGCCAAACTGTTCAAGTTCCCGGTGCTCCCCTACTTCGCGAACATCCCGCCGCTGATCTACGCGGCCGGCACGCTCGAGCTTGTGCTCGGCGGGCTCCTGATGGTCGGCCTGTTCACCCGCCTCGCGGCTTTCATCCTCTCGGGTGAAATGGCCTTCGCCTACTTCATGGGCCACATGTTCAAGGGCGAGACGCCGGTCTTCCTGCCGCTGCTCAACGGCGGCACCGCCGCGATCCTGTTCTGCTTCGCATGCCTGTACCTCTCGGCAGCCGGCGCCGGCCCGGTCAGCGTCGATGCCGCCATGGGCAAGAAATAGCCGCCGGGGCGGCGCATTCGCGCCGCGCAGACACAGCCATCATTGCTTGCAAGGACGACGGCACCGGCAGACCGGCGGTGCCGTCTCAGCGCGCCCCCAGCACGTTCCAGATCAGAACGAGGGCCGCGACGAGCAGCAGAGACATGATGATGCGATGAACGAATCGAGTCATTGCAGGTCCGTCCATATCTCTAGCTGCCAAAATCCAAGATCGATTCCCTTCCTCAAATGGGCCGTCGAGCTCCTCCACAACTACGCCCAAGCGCTCCAGGACGAGGTGACCGCGGGCAAGCTGACGCCGGCCGAGGCCAAGAGCCTGTTCCATCAGCGCGGCCGCCGCCTGAACGTCAACGGCAACCAGGGCTATCCGGTGGGCTACAATCAGGATGGCGCGCTCGTCGTGCATGGCGCCAATCAACAGCTCGAAGGCAAGATCACCGGCGCCAAGGATTCCAACGGCGTGCTGATCGCCGACGCCAGGCCGGCAGCGAGACCGCGCAGGGCGGCGTCACCTCCTATCTCTATCCGCGATCCGCGTCCCGGCCGGACCGAGCCGGTCCGCAAGACCGTGTTCGCGCGCAAGTTCGCGCCCTGGAACGTGACGATCAGCTACGGCCTTTATGTCGACGACATCGACGCCGACGTGCGCGCCTTGACGGTGGATCTTGGCATCGTGCTCGCGGCAGCCTCAAATCTCTCCAAGCAGGCCGAACAGCTCTCCGGCGAGGTCGGAACGTTCCTGAAGGGCGTGCGCGCGGCGTAGGAGCCACACAACACTCCAAGCAATCGCCGTCAGGCCGGGCTTGTCCCGGGCATCCACGTTCTTGATGCCGGATGGTGAGGCGTGGATGGCCGCCCGGCCATGACGCCGTAATAAAGCAGCCCGCTCCTAACGCCGCGCGAGGCTGCAACCGCTCGACAGCTGTCGTGTCGATCCAGTCGAGCCGTCATTCGACTGAGACGGGAATTCATCGAACGGCGAGTTCTGCTTGCCGGTGTTGAATTCGAAGATCTTGCGGAAAAGGCCGGGTGCCATCGCGGAGATCGGATTGACGCGCATAACGGGCGCGGCCGGGGTGCCGACGACCTCATAGGTCACGCCGATCAGCCCCTCATTGTTGCCGCCGCCGAGGAAGATGCCGAACAGCGGGATCTGGCCGAAGATGTTGTTCACGCCATACATCGGCACGAAGGTGCCGCTCATGCACACCTGGTTGCCGGGATAATCGATCGAGCCCTCGATGGTGGCACCGATCATGGGGCCTTTGACCACGCCGTCGCGGATCGTGAGCGCGCCGTTTTGCCGGGTGAACTCGGCGCGCAGCGCGTTGAAGGAGACGCCGTTGCCGGTGCCGTTCGGCGCGCCTGCCGCGACGCGCTCCAGCTGCGCCTCGCCCTTCACCGTGAAGTCGCGCACGTTGATGAGGCCCTCGCGCGCCGTGTTCGGCTCGGAGGTCGGCGGCTCCATCGCCACGACCATCTGGCCACCGACCGCCTTGGTGTAGATATCGGTGAAGCGCAGCAGCGCGCCCGCATCGTTTGTCTGGAGGTAGATCACTTCGCGGTTGCCCTGGGCGCGGCCGCCGCGCAGATCGGCTGCCACCGGCGTGTCGCGGCCGATCTTGCCGCTGAGCGTGAAGGCTTTGATCGCGCCGTTGCGTTTCGACATCTTGGCATCGACGCTGCGCATCGCCTCGCCGTTGAAGCCGGCGACGGCACCAAGCTTCACGTCGATATCGAAATCGACGTTCTTCATCCTGTTCTTGGCGTCATCCTTCGAATTGCCCGAGATTGCCGACTTCAGGAAGCCCCGGCCGTCGAAGACGTCGCCACGCATCGTGCCGCGCAGCACGCCGTCCTGACCGCGTTCGGCCTTCAATGAGGTCTTGTCGCCGTCAGACGGCGAATACGTCGGGAAATTGACGTTCATGAGCTCGCCGTTGGCGTCGACCTCGAGCGAGCCCTTGATCGAGGCGCCGCCGCCTTCGACGACGATGTCTTCCAGGCGCGTCGATTGGGCCGTCGGCACCACCTTGAAAGTGGCCTTGCCGGACTTGCCCGACAGCTTGACCCAGCCGGGCAGGATGTTGTCGAGCTTGACCGAGGTCAGGTCGGCCTCGACGCCGAGCTTCGTCGTCTGATCCGGGCCGCTGGCGATCTTGCCCGACAATTTGATCGGCAATGATCCGCTGACGGCGGGGCTGAGATCGAATCCCAGGCGCGCGCGGCTGGCATCGTCCAGCGTCGCCTGCAACCTGACATCCGCATCGCCCTCGGCCGGCTTGCGATAGTCGAGCGAGGCCGCCTGGCCGTTGATCTTGACGTCGCCCTTGACTTGGTAGCCCTGGTTACTGGCTGATATCTTGAGGTTGTTGGCCTCGAGTTTCTGGTTCATCACCAGCTTGTCGGCGGCAAAGCCGTTGAGCTCGGCGCTGACGGCATAGGCGGTATCAGCCTTGGTCAGCTCGCCCTTGACCGGCATGCCGAGCTGGATGTTCGCGGAGAACGTTCCCTTGCTGGTATTGGGATCGACGACGGTTGCCGACAGATCGCTCAGCCGATCATTGGCGAGCATCTCGGCGGCCGCCGGCACCGAGCCTTCGACACGGAACCTGCTCCGCGACGGCGACGGCTTGGGCGCCATATCAGGCACCTCGAACACGAAATCGGAGATCGTGACCTTGCGGCCGGAGGGCGTATCCGCAACCCCCTGCCCGATGTTCACGGTCGCAGTGCGTCCGGTCACGCGCGCCTTCAAATCGGCATCGCGCACCACCGGCATGCCATCCACCGGGCGGACCGCGACGCCACTCGCGACGATGTTGACCGACAGACCGTCGTCCGGAATGGGCGGGCCCTTGCGCGGCAGGTTCTTGGTCGGCGAGTTCACGCCGATCTCGATGCGCTGGAGCGTTCCGCGCTCGATCCGTTCGATCACCCATTCACGCAATTCGGGCACGATCAGCGTCGGCCACATCCGCTTCAAGGCGGAGGCCGACATCGGCGTTCCCGCAAAGCCGAGGGTCAGCCGCGGCTCGCCCGAATAGTCGAGCGCGCCGGTGCCGGCGACGCCGATCTCGCCGTTTGAGACATCGGCCTGCGTCAGCAAGATGCGCTTGTGGTCGGTATCGAAGCGGAAGCCGATCGCGATGCGGTTGAACACGAGCGGCGGCTCGTTGTCGATGCCGCCGAGCAGGATCGAACCCCCGCTGAAGCCGAGCTGCCAGTCGTTGGTGGTGCCGTTGGGCGGCTCCAGATGACCCAGCAGCGTCAGGCGGTTCGCGCCGGAGAGAATCTTGAATGGTGCGACCAGCACCCGCCGGTTCGCATCCCATTCGACGTTGATCTCGGCCGAGTCGATTCCCATGGGATAGTCGGGCGTGTCGCTGTCGATGATGTTGCCGGCGCCGACCGCGATCTTGCCGCGGAAAAACGTCGGCACGCCGTCGCGGCCGAGCTCACCCTTGAGCTCGCCCGTCAGCGGCAGGTCGGCGGTGTAGGTGAGGTCCTTCACCCGCAGCGCCAAGAGGATGTTGGAGGTCGAGACCTTGTCGGCCTTGATGTCGACCGAGCGCACGCCGTTCTCGGCCGGGCCGATCGTCGCGCGCAGCATCCACGGGCGCGCGCCCTCCTCGCCGAGGCTGAGCGCGACGCCGCCGTGGCTCGGCCGGCGCAGGCTGAGCGTGATGTTCTCAAACGACCATTTGCTGCCGCGCTGCTGATCGTCGACGATCAGATTGCCGTTCTTCAGACCGATCTCGTTGAGGTTCTGGCCGTCGAGGCCGGTCATGCTCAGACTATCGAGCCAGTCGAGGCCCTGGAGGATGCCGCTCTGCGCGGTCGCCTGCGGTACGGCCTGCGACACCTCCGGGCTCGCAGGCGCGGTCGCGAATGGCGGCGGCGGGACACCGTTACGCGGGAATGTCGGCGGCAGGCCCGCGTCCTTCTTCGATGCGACACCGGTCGCCAGCGGCTTTGCGGTGTCTCCGGCGGACACGGTGACAGTCCCGTCAGGCGCGATGCGGATTGCGAGCTCGGCATCGACGAGGTTGAGGCTCTCGGCGCGCAGGTGCCCCATCAGGAGGGCTGCACCCGACAGCTTCACCTCGGCCTTCGGCGCGCTGGCGACGATGGCGTGATCGCGGTCGCGAACGATGATGTCTCGGATGCGGACGGCGACTCGGACCCGGCCGGCGCGCTCGATCTGGGTGCCGCCGACCTCAACCGTGTTGCCGTGGCCGATATTGTCCTCGATCGCGGCCGCCAGCCATGGCGTGGCGATGTCGAGATTGATCGGACCGGCACCGAGCCGCCACCACAGCGCACCAAAACAGCCGACGAAAATGACGACCAGGGTGCCGACGACCACGGCCATGCGCTTCAGCCAGCGGCCGCCACCCACCCAGCGGCGTAACGCGCCGAATCCGTCACCGAACCGATGGAAGCCCGACCCGGAACGCGCCAGCAACCGGCGTGCGCGATAGCCCGCCGCCGCTTCCTGATCCGGATCCCAGTCGGCGTCATCCCATTCCTGCGGCTCATATTGGCCGCCGCGCCGATCGAAATCCCGGTTGTAGTCCTGGGGCGACGTATTCCTTGCCATTGCCTCTCGATACAGGCGCCCGTCATTGGATTGAGCGCTGCCGGGACCGCAGCCGTCCGCGGGAAGTGAAGCTCCCTGCGGCGGCACTGCCGCCATACCTCGAATATTCCTGCTGTTCGTCATTTCGCCCCGGGAGCGCGTTCAACGAGCAGTGGGGTGGTGTGTGGAATTCCTTGTAACCATACTCCGGCGTCGTCAGACTTGCCCAGCCGAGGGCGCGATTCCGGCACGCCGGACGAGAGCTGCAATACCGCTTCGGTTGACCCGCCGAAAGCGTCGAAAGGAAGGCGTATGTCCAAGAAATCCCGAAAGAAATCGTCCAAAACGTCCTCCGGCAGTCCGACAGCGAAAAAGAAGACCGCAAAAACGCGGGCCGCGACTCAAACAAGATCCGCGAAAACACAGCGGACACCGGCACGCAAATCAACCGGGACCATAGCAAAAGCAGGATCGCATAAGGCCGCCTCGAAACAGTTAAAGTCATCCAAATCGGCCGCCCCGCCCGCTACGGCGAAGTCCGCTTTGGCCGAGGGCCACAAGGCCCCCGCGTTCCGCCTGCCTCGCGACGGCGGCGACGTGGTCACCTTGGCGGACTATGCCGGCCGAAAGCTGGTCCTGTTCTTCTATCCCCGCGCCGACACTCCCGGCTGCACAAGGGAGGCGATCGACTTCACCCGCCTGGCCGGCGCCTTCGCTGCCGCCGGCACCGCCGTGCTCGGCATCTCCGCCGATCCGTTGAAGGCCCAGGAGAAGTTCCGCGACAAGCACAGGCTCGGCGTTCCTCTCATCTCCGACGAGAAACATGAGATGCTGGAGGCCTATGGGGCATGGGGCCAAAAATCCATGTACGGCAAGAGCTTCCTGGGGATTCTTCGCACCACGGTACTGGTCGGGGCGGACGGTAAGGTGGCCCGGGTCTGGCGTAACGTCCGGGTCGACGGCCATGCTGACGAGGTGCTGGAGGCGGCAAGAAGCCTTTAACCAGTCCTTTAAATTCGCGCGCTCCTATTTCCGGAAAATTAACCATGACCAGCCCAGATTGCTGCGGCAATTGAGCCGCAAGGAACCCATCCGACCGGCGCGGGAGTGCCGATGTCGAAAAGTTCTGTCCAATACTCGCACTACCCCCAACATCATCCTCACGACCACGGTCGGGCCTTCCAGCGCCGTCCGGCCGCCGCGGCGGCGGCAACCGCGATTCCCCTGCCCGCTACCGACGATGCCTACACCATCGTCCATGCCGGCAAGCAGGTTCGCTTCGGCCCTGTGGTGTTCTGGATCGTGGTCGGCACCGTGGTGCTGCTCGGGCTGTGGTCGGCAGCGACGGCCACCTATTTTGCGTTCCGTGACGACGTCCTGACCCGGCTGATCGCCCGTCAGGCCGAGATGCAATACGCTTATGAGGACCGCATTGCCGAGCTTCGCGCCAAGGTCGACCGCACCACCAGCCGCCAGTTGCTCGACCAGGAACAGTTCGACCAGAAGCTCGACCAGATCATGAAGCGACAGACGGCGCTGGAGTCCCGGGCCACGGCGCTCGGGGCCATGCCCGACGTCACCGGCTCGATTCCCCGCGCCGCCCCGCAGCGCGGTGATTCGAGCCAGACCACGCCGAAGCCGTCGCCGATCAGCGACACCGTGATCTTCGTGGCGCCGCCGGATCGCGAAGCGCGTCTCGAATCGCGCGCGCCGACCGTCGTGGCGGCACCGAACAACCAATTCAGCAAGAACCAGGGTTTCGACAACGTCCTGGTCCGGCTCACGACATCGCTTGATCAGGTCGAGCGGCGCCAGATGGCGGCGCTCAACGCCGTCGAGGAAAGCATGGATTCACGCATGCGCCGGATGCGCGGCGTGGTCAGCGATCTTGGCCTGAACCTTGCCCATCTCGAAGCCGCCGTGCCGCGCACCGCGATGGGCGGGCCGTTCGTCCCCGTCAAGCTGACGGCCAATGCCGGACCGTTCGAGAAGCAGCTCTATCGCATCAACACCACGCGCGCCGAGATGGACCGCCTCAACCGCACGCTGGCGCTGGTGCCCTACCGCAAGCCCGTCATCGGCGAGGTCGAGTTCACCTCAGGCTTCGGCGTGCGCAGCGATCCCTTCCTGGGCCGGCCCGCGATGCACACCGGTCTCGATTTCCGCGCTGCCACGGGTGACCCCGTCCGCGCCACCGCCTACGGCAAGGTGGTTTCCGCCGGCTGGTCCGGCGGCTACGGCCGCATGGTCGAGGTCGACCACGGCAACGGGCTTTCGACCCGCTACGGACATCTATCCGAGATCAACGTCAAGGTCGGCGAGATCGTGAAGATCGGCCAGGTCGTCGGGCTCGTCGGGTCCACTGGCCGTTCCACCGGTCCGCATCTGCACTACGAAACCCGCATCGAAGGCGAAGCGGTGGATCCGCAGAAGTTCTTGCGCGCCGGCGTGCGTCTCAGCGCGGGTTAGCGCGGGCAGCGCTGACGATCACTGGCTGCGCTCGTGGCCGACCTCGCCGGTGATGACGTCGCCGAACAGCTCCCACGCCTGACCGTTGAAGCGCATCAGCTGCATCTGCTCGATCGGAAAATAATCGTCCGGTGAGGTGTTGACCGTGATGCCAGGCAGCATCAGGTCGGTGTGGAAATCCCTCAGGTTGGCCGCCTGCTTCATGACGTTCTCGCGGGTGAGATTGTCGCCACACTGCTTCAGGACCTGCGCCACCGCCTCGGCCTGCACATAGCCGTAGATGTTGTTGGCGTTGGCCTTGTCGCCGTCAGGATAATATTTGTCCATGAACTCGCGCCACTTGATCACCGCAGGGTCCTTGTCCCAGGTCGGGTCGGTCGGGTCCTTGAGGTAAGCAGTCGAGATGATGTCCTTGGCATAGTCGAGCCCGGCGGGCTTGAGCACCGATGCGACTGACGTTGCGGTGTTGGCAAGGAAGAACTTCGGCTTCCAGCCGAGCTCACCCACCTTCCGGATCGCCTGCGCGGAGCCCTTCGGCGCGGCCCATGAGAAGAAGATGTCGGCGCCGGAATCGTGCAGGGCCACGATCTGCGAGTCGATCGAGGGATCGCTGACCTCGTAGGACTTGTCGGCGATGATCATGCCGACGTTGTCGCCGAGCCCGTCCTTCAGGCCCTTGAACTGGTCCTTGCCGGCGTCGTCGTTCTGCCAGAACACCGCGATCTTGCCGTTCGGAAACTTGTCGCGGATGTATTTTGCGTAGATCCGCCCTTCGCTCTGGTAGTTCGGCTGAAAGCCCATGGTCCACGGGAAATTCTTGGGATCGCCGAACTTGGTGCCGCCGGAGGCGACGAAGAGCTGCGGCACCTTCTTGGCGTTCATGTATTTCATGATCGCGGAGTTCGAGGGGGTGCCGAGCGCCTGGAAAATCAGCAGCACCTCGTCGCTCTCGACCAGCTTGCGCGCCTGCTCGATCGCCTTCGGCGGCGAATAGGCATCGTCATAGCTGATGAAGTTGATCCTGCGTCCGTTGATGCCGCCCTGGTCGTTGATCATTTTGAAATAGGCGGCCTCGGTCTTGCCGATCACGCCATAGGATGACGCCGGCCCGCTATAAGGCATGATGTTGCCGATCTTGATCTCGGTGTCGCTGGCGCCGGGGTCATATTTCTTCTGCGCCAAACCCGGCGTCGCGACGAGCGCTCCGGCAACAAGCATGGCGAGGGCAGCGAGATTCTTGCGACGACCCGGCATCGTTCTCTCCCCTATTGTATTTTTGTTTTGCTGGAGTGTCGCAAGGAGGACAGCGGCTGGCAAGCGTCACGATTTTCCGCGTGGTGAAACGGCGGAATTGAACCCCACGACGCGCCGCAGCAGGTGCAAAGTGCGCCCGTCAATCACCAGCAGCGCACTGCCGACGACGATGGCGCCCGCGATCTCGCGGCTGGAGATGGGCTCACCCAGCACCAGCCAGCCCAGCAGGATGGCGGTGACGGGAATGAGCAGCGTCACCAGCATCACATTGCTCGCGCCCGAACGCCGGATGATCTGGAAGAAGACGATATAGGCGAGTGCCGTCGACAGAGCAGCGAGGCCGAGCACGGCGAGCCACGTCGCGACGCCGGGCGTTGCAAGGCGCCATGGCTGCTCCACCACGCCAGCGACGACCGCCACCATCACCGTCGACGCCATCAGTTGAAACGTGGCCGTCCCCAGTGGCGCTGCGTCCTTCAGCAATCGCCGCGCCGCCAGCGCCGCAAAGCCATAGCTCAGTGCGCCGCCAAGGCAAAGCAGGATGCCGAGCCCCTGCCCCGGCCTTGTCTCGAAGCCCCATCCACGCAACAGCATCACGCCGGCAAGGCCCAACGCTACCCCGGCCAGGCGGCGCATCTGCAAGGCCTCCTCGCCCGCTGCAATCATGACGACAATCGTGAACATCGGCGTGGTCGCGTTCAGGATCGACGCCAGCCCGCTCGGAATGAATGTCTGGCCGATCACGATGAACGAGAACGGGATGACGTTGTTGAGCAGCCCGATCGCGACAAACGGCGTCCAGTCCGCCCAGCTCTTGGGAAAGCCGATTCCCTGCATGCGTAGCAACGGCAGCAGCAGGGCCGCGCCGAGCGCAACGCGCAGAAACACCAGCGTCAGCGGCGGCAACTCCCGCAACGCCGCGCCGTTGAAGAAGAACGAGCCGCCCCAGAGAATTGAGAGCACAACGAGCAACGACCAGTCGCGCGCATCGATCCGCTTGTCGTTCGGGGGCATGCGTCTCGCCTCGGCGGCCAAGTCCGTCCGCGTAGAACGGCACGACTGATAGTGCCACCCGATTTCCGTTGAAGCACAGTTTTGCAGAAGCGTTGCTCGGAATGGATCCAGCGACGAGGCCATTCCATCGATGCGATGGGCTAGGACGGCTTCTTCGGCCGCGACACCAGCTCGATCATCCTGCCTTCGTCGTCATCCGGCAGCGCGGCCCTCGCCTGCGCGTAAGCCTCGACTGCAGCGCGCGAGACCAGCGGCTTGTCCGCCAAGAGGCTCTCGGCGAGCTTCACGGCGTAGGCGGCATCCTTGTGCCGCAGCGCTGCGGTGAAGGTCGCGCCGGAAAAATCGCGGGCGACCATGCGCTTGGAGTGGCGCTGCACCTGCGGGCTTGCGGCCACGCCCGCCTGGATCGACTCCAGCACGAGGTTCATGTCGAGCCCGGCCTGCTCGGCGATGGCAAGGCCCTCGGCAAGCCCAGCGATCTGGATTGCGCCCAAGAGATTGTTGATGAGCTTGTAGACCGTGCCGGAGCCAACCGCGCCGAAATGGCGGATGGTCGAGCCGATTGGTTCGAGATAGGGCCGCGCACGCTCGAGATCGGCCGCATCGGCGCCGACCAGCAGCGTCAACTTCCCGGCCGCCGCCGCGTCCGGCAAGCCGGTCACGGGGCAATCGATATAGATCAGCCCGCGCGCGTTGAGCTCGCGCCCCATCTCGCGGGCGTGGTCATAGGAGACGGTGGAGCACTCGATCGCGATGGTGCCGGCCTTCGCGGTCTTGGCCGCGCCGTTCGGCCCCAGCCAGACCGCGCGGGAGGCCTCGTCATCGGCCACCATGGTCACGACCGCGTCGGCATCGATCGCGGCGTCCTCCGGCGAGGTCGCCCAATGCGCGCCGCGCGCAATCAGGTCTTCCGCCTTGGCCTTGCTGCGATTCCACAAGCTCACGGTGAAGCCGGCATCGAGATAGCGGCCGGCCATGCCGTGGCCCATCCGTCCAAGCCCGATGAAGGCGACGCGGGGCATAATCAGTCCACGTCCTCGACGTCGCCGGCGGTCGTGCCGAAGGCGCGCTGCGCCAGCGTCGCCGCCATGAACTCGTCGAGATCGCCGCCGAGCACACCCGCGGTGTCAGACGTCTGCACGCCCGTGCGCAGATCCTTCACCATCTGGTAGGGCTGCAGCACGTAGGAACGGATCTGGTGACCCCAGCCGATATCGGTCTTGGCGGCCTGGTCAGCCGCGGCCTTCTCCTCGCGCTTCTTCAGCTCGATCTCGTAAAGCCGCGCGCGCAGCATGTCCCAGGCCTGTGCCCGGTTCTTGTGCTGGGAGCGGCCGGCCTGGCAGACCACGGCAACGCCGGTCGGAATATGCGTCAGGCGCACCGCGGATTCGGTCTTGTTGACGTGCTGGCCGCCGGCGCCGCCCGAACGCATGGTGTCGGTGCGGACGTCGGATTCCTTGATGTCGATCTTGATGCTGTCGTCGATGACCGGGAACACCTGCACGCTCGAAAACGAGGTGTGCCGCCGCGCATTTGAATCGAACGGCGAGATGCGCACCAGGCGATGCACGCCCGCCTCCGTCTTCAGCCAGCCATAGGCATTATGCCCCGAGACCTGGATCGTCGCGGACTTGATGCCGGCTTCTTCGCCCTCGGACTCCTCGAGGTACTCGACCTTGAATCCGTGGTTCTCGGCCCAGCGCGTGTACATGCGCAAGAGCATCTGCGCCCAGTCCTGGCTCTCGGTGCCGCCGGCGCCGGCATGGACTTCGAGGTAGGAATCGAAGCGGTCGGCTTCGCCCGACAGCAGCGCCTCGAGCTCGCGGCGCGCCACTTCCTTCTTGAGGTTTTTCAGCGCGGCTTCGGCTTCGGCAACGACGCCGTCATCGCCCTCGGCCTCGCCGAGCTCGATCATGCCGATGTCGTCTTCGAGCTCCTGCTCGACCTTGCCGATGCCGGACAGCGCATCCTCCAGCGAGGTGCGCTCCTGCATCAGCTTCTGGGCTTTCTGGGGATCGTTCCAGAGATTGGGATCTTCTGCGAGCTTGTTCAGCTCAGCGAGGCGCGCCGTCGATTTCTCGACGTCAAAGATGCCTCCTCAGCAGCCCGACTGACTGCTTGATCTCTTCTACCAACCGTTCGATTTCGGCGCGCATGTTGTTCTCGGGTCTCGCGGAAATCCCGCCTGCAATTCGAGATGGGGATGTAGCGGCGGCGGCTGCAAAGCGCAACCGCCGGAACCGCGATCGTCTGTCTTATCCGCGGCCTAGTACAGTCCGCCGGTGCCCGGCCGCATGAAGAAGCCGGCATCGGGCTGCTGCTGTTGCGAGGCCGGCATGCGGCCGTCGGCATCGGCCACGCCGATGACGGAGTAATTATCCGGGGGCGCCGTACCCGGTTTGAAGGCTTCGAGGATGGTCCCGCCGGTCTCGCCCGGCCCGGCGCGCATGCCGGTCTTGGCGACGACGCGCACCAGCTTGATGCCGGCCGGCACCTTGAACGGAACGGCGGGCTTGTCGGCGAGCGCGAGCTTGAGGAAATCGCGCGCGATGGGTGCAGCCAGATGGCCGCCGGTCGCGGCATTGCCTTTGCCGAGCGGACGCGGCTTGTCGTAGCCCATATAGATGGCGACGGCGATATCGGGCGAGAAGCCGACGAACCAGGCGTCCTTGGCCTCGTTGGTGGTGCCGGTCTTGCCGGCGATCGGCTTGCCGACCTCCTTCACCACGGTCGCGGTGCCGGCCTGGACCACGCCTTCCATCAGCTCGGTGATCTGATAGGCGGTCATGGAGTCGAGCACCTGCTCGCGGCGGTCGATCAGCTGCGGCTCAGGCTGGTTCTTCCAGCCGCCCGGCGCATCGCAACCGCGGCATTCGCGCTGGTCGTGCTTGAAGATGGTATGGCCGTAGCGGTCCTGGATGCGGTCGATCAGGGTCGGCTTCACGCGCCGACCGCCGTTGGCGAGCATCGAGTAAGCCGTGACCATGCGCATCGCCGTCGTTTCGCCGGCGCCGAGCGCGTAGGAGAGATAGTTCGGCAGTTCGTCATAGACACCGAAACGGCGGGCGTATTCGCCGATCAGCGGCATGCCGATGTCCTGCGCGAGGCGCACCGTCACGGTGTTGAGCGACTGCCGCAACGCGTTGCGCAGCGTCACCGGTCCCTGGAATTTGCCGGAGGAGAAGTTTTCCGGCCGCCACACGCCTGCGCCCTGGCCCTGGTCGATTTCGATCGGCGCGTCGAGCACGACGGTCGAGGGCGTGTATCCGTTGTCGAGCGCGGCCGAATAGACGATCGGCTTGAACGACGAACCCGGCTGCCGATAGGCCTGCGTGGCGCGATTGAACTGGCTCTGGTCGAAGGAGAAGCCGCCGACCATCGCAAGCACACGGCCAGTCCAGGGATCCATCACCACCATGGCGCCGGACACTTCGGGGATCTGGCGCAGCCGGTACTGACCTTCGACCGGCTGTCCCTCCTTGGTGTAGAGCGGATCGGCATAGATCACGTCGCCAGGTGCAAGCACCTGCGCCACGGACGTCGGCGTCTTGCCCTTGGCGTTGCCTTGGGCCGCCCTCGCCCAGCGCACGCCGTCGAGCGTGACGAGGCCGGTCTCGCGCTGCTTGCTGATGGCGCCGCCGAGCTCGCGGCTCGGCTGGAAGCCGATGCGTGCCGACTGGTCGCTGGTCTCCAGCACCACCGCCATACGCCACGGCGAGATGTCGGACAGCGACTTGATCTCGGCAAGCTTCACGCCCCAGTCGCCGGAGATATCGAGCTTGCTGATGGCGCCGCGATAGCCCTGCTGCTCATCGTAGTTCACGAGGCCGGCGACCATGGTCTTGCGCGCCATGACCTGGATCTTGGGATCGAGCGTGGTGCGGACGGAGAGACCGCCCTCGTAGAGCTTCTTCTCGCCGTAGCGCTCGAAGATGTCGCGGCGGACTTCCTCGGCGAAATATTCGCCGGCGAAGGTGTGGGCACCGTTGGAGCGGTTGGTCACGGCCAGCGGCTCCTTGCGCGCCTTGTCGGCGTCGGCCTGCTTGATCCAGCCGTTCTCCAAGAGACGGTCGATGACGTAGTTGCGGCGCTCGATGGCGCGATCGCGGTTACGGACCGGATGCAGCGTCGCCGGCATCTTCGGCAGCGCCGCCAGATAGGACGCTTCCGCCACCGTCAGCTCGTTCACCGACTTGTCGAAATAGACGAGCGAGGCGGCTGCGATACCGTACGCGCCGAGGCCGAGATAGATTTCGTTCAGGTACAGCTCGAGGATCTTGTCCTTCGAGTAGGTCTTCTCGATCCGCATCGCGAGCAAGGCTTCCTTGATCTTGCGGGCGAAGGAGACCTCGTTGGTGAGCAGGAAGTTCTTGGCGACCTGCTGGGTGATCGTGGAAGCACCCTGCGGACGGCGGTTGGAGCCGTAGTTCTGCAGATAAAGCAATCCGGCGCGCGCCATGCCGGTGTAGTCGATGCCGCCATGCTCGTAGAAATTCTTGTCTTCGGCCGCGAGGAAGGCGTTGATCACGAGCTTGGGCACCGCCTGGATCGGCAGATACAACCGCCGCTCCTTGGCGTATTCGCCGAGCAGCGAGCCATCGACCGCATGCACGCGCGTCATCACCGGCGGCTCGTAATCCTGTAGCTGAGAGTAGTCCGGCAAGTCCTTGGAGAAATGCCAGATCAGGCCTGCCACGGCCCCGACACCGACAAGGAACACCACCGTTCCCGCGGCGAACAGGAAGCCCATGAACCGCACCAGCAAGCGCATTATCTGTTTATCCGTTCAAACTCTGGATCAGCCCAGTATCAGCCCAGTATCGGTCTCTTGGCACCCCAAACAGGCGCCAACCTCACGTCGCGAATTCACCGGCTTACGCAATCACATCAATGCCGGACTTAAGACGCTTGCCGAACAGGATTCTCGCCGATTCCGGAACCCCCTGCGGGGTTTTTATAAAGCGTCCGCTGTGGCCAAACTAGGGCCTTTGGGCCGGGAGGGACAAACCGTTTCAGTTCGACGTCCCGGCTGTGGCCATCCGCTTGGTCAAAAATCCGTCGATCGCCTGTGCCATCGAGCCCACGGCGCGGGATCGCCACCCCTCGGAGACCAGGTGCTCGAGGTCTCCCTTGTTGGAGACATAACCGATCTCGACCAATACCGAGGGCACATCGGGCGCCTTCAGGACCCGGAAGCCGGCGGACTTCAGGGGATGCTTGTGCATCCGCACCGTCTGCTTCATTTCCCCCATCAATAGGCGGGCGAAACGGTTTGAAAAGGTGCGGGTTTCCCGCTGCGTGAGGTCGATCAGGATGTCGGCGACGTCGGTCGGCTCCTCCGCGAGGTTGAAGCCGGCGATCGCATCGGCCCGGTTCTCCGCATCCGCCAGCCGCTGGGCCTCGGCGTCGGATGCCTTATCGGAGAGCGTATAGATGGTCGCACCTTGCGCATCGCCCTCGGCACGCGGCAGCGCATCGGCATGAATCGAGACGAACAACGCCGCCTTGAGATTGCGGGCGATCTTGGTCCGGTCATTGAGGGGAATGAAGGTGTCGTCGTCCCGCGTCATCACCACGCGGTACTTGCCGGCCTTCTCCAGCTTGTCGCGTAGCGCCAGGCCAAAAGCCAGCACCAGGTTCTTCTCGCTCTCGCCGCCCGACTGCGTCCCGTTGTCGATGCCGCCATGCCCGGGATCGATCACGACCACCGGACGGCCGTCAGCCTTCTGCTGCGCGGCTTCCGGCGCCGTCGGGCTGGGAACCGTGGCAGGCGGCGCTTCCGCGATCGCGGGCCGCAGCTCAGGACGGTTTTCAGGGGCAAGCGACGACACGAAGGCGGTGCGGTCGACCTCCTCCAGCTCGAGCACGAGCCGGGCCGGCTGGCCATTGGCCGCCTCGAGCACGTAGGAATTGGCGATCTTCGCCGGCCCGGTCAGGTCGAACACGATTCGCGAGCCGCCGGGCATGACGAGCCCGTAGCGGAAGGCCTTGACCAACCCCCGTCCCCCGCTCCCGGTACCGGCAGGCAGCTGAAAATTGACTTGCGGCACATCGACCACCACGCGGTAGGGGTCGGCCAGCGTGACGGCGCGGAAGGTGACGGTCTGGTCGAGGTCGAGGATGAAGCGGGTCTGCCTGCCATCGCCGGCCAGCCGGGCGGCCGAGGCGACTGGAAAATTCGATGCCGCAACAGTGGGTTGCAGTTGGCTTTCCGCAGCAATGAGGCGCGAGGAATCAGCACACGGCAATGCCGCGATGCACAGCAACACGCCTCCCAGCAAAACCTGTCGATTTGTGCGGCTCGCCACCGATTCCGTGCCTCCGAGCAGCCCTCTTAACGCAATAGAACCACAGGGTTAATCGCTCCTTAATGACAGAGCTGCGAAACTCGCCGACTGTGACCGCCGTGCGACGCTCCCTTGCACGGATGGCTCATTCCTCGTATGTACGGAATGCTGACGGCCGATATTCCCGGTTGTGTCGCATTCAGCCTTCCGGTGCAGCGCCGGAACTCCCAAGGTTTGGGAATTCCAGCGTTTTCCGCTTCCCTCTAAGACCAGCGCGGTGCGCGGCAGCGAGGTGAAGCGGGTCAAGCCCCGGCGGCGGACGGTCTCGGGTTACCACTCATGTTACCGGGACGGTTCTGACAGCGACGTAACCCATTACCCGGCCCCTTGATCCCAAGGGGGCGGTTCGTGATCCCAAGGCGAGCGCGCTCGCGCCGTGCCTGGCCAGCAGCAACTGATTGAAGGGCGGCCTCGCCGCCCAATGTTTCATACGGGCCGACGCTTGATGCGCCAGACTGTGCCGACGAAATCTGAAGGATCATTCGCGACGCTGCGGAGTGACAATCCCGCGCGTCGCAATGGTCCTGAAGCTTCCGGTTCGGCAAGGCGCGAGAGACGGCGTTTCGGCCTTCCCCTCAGCCCCGAATCAGGTGGACCGTCGCGTCACCCGGCGGCGCGATACGCGCCCACGGTTTATCGCGTCCGCCGCCGCCAAGAGTTAAGACATGCCCAACAAGATGTTGATCGATGCCACCCACCCGGAAGAGACCCGGGTCGTCGTGGTCCGCGGCAATCGCGTCGAAGAGTTTGATTTCGAGACCGCGCAACGCAAGCAACTGCGCGGGAATATCTACCTCGCCAAGGTCACCAGGGTCGAACCCTCGCTCCAGGCCGCCTTCGTCGAATATGGCGGTAACCGCCACGGCTTCCTCGCCTTCAGCGAAATCCATCCCGACTACTACCAGATCCCGGTCGCCGACCGGCAGGCGCTGATCGAGGCCGAGGAACAGGCCCATCGCGAGGCCGAGGAAGAGAGCGAGAACCGCTCGCACGGCCGCCGCCGTTCGCGCCACCGCAGCGCCCGCCGCCGCGGTCATGGCGAACGCGTGCGCAGCGATATCGTCGAAGGCCTCGACGCCGGAGCCGATCCCGTCGCGCAGCCCGTCGAGGACGCGACACTGCCGGAACACGAGGGCGAGCCTCTGCACACCGAGGCGGAGCATCACGGCGAGCATGAGGGCCACGATCACGATCATGACGAACATGATCACGATGATCATCATCACGCCCATGATGACGAGCACCATCACGCTCACGATCATGACGCCCACGATCATGAGGGCGAGCGCGATCCTCACGACCATGAGCATGCCGATGAGACGCCGGCTCCCGTCGCTGCGGTCGGCGCCGAGCCCGTGGTCGCGACCGAGACCGTTGCCGAGCCGCAGCCGGCCCAAACCTTCGAGACTGCCCCCGAAGCTCATGCCGCGGAAGCGTATGCGGAGCCTCTGGCTGAAGCCGTGACATCAGCGGCCGAGCCGGCCGATGCCGTCTACGCCGCCGGAGAGAGCACTGAAGCGCCGCATGCCGAGCCCGTGGACGCAGTCGGCGAGGATGACGAGGACGAGGACGGCGAGGATGCCGAAGAGGAAGTCGTCGAATCCGTTGGCGGCGACGACGTGCTGGAGGAAGTGCCGGAGCGCACCTTCCGCCCGCGCCGTCAGTACAAGATCCAGGAAGTCATCAAGCGCCGCCAGGTCATGCTGGTGCAGGTCGTCAAGGAAGAGCGCGGCAACAAGGGCGCGGCGCTGACGACCTACCTCTCGCTCGCCGGCCGCTACGCCGTGCTGATGCCCAACACCGCGCGCGGCGGCGGCATCAGCCGCAAGATCACCAGCGCGCAGGATCGTTCGCGCCTCAAGGAAGTGGTGCAGGATCTCGACGTGCCCGAGGGCATGGGCATCATCCTGCGCACAGCCGGCGCCTCCCGCACCAAGCCGGAGATCAAGCGCGACTTCGAATATCTGATCCGGATGTGGGAAACGGTACGCGACCTCACGCTGAAGTCGCAGGCCCCGACCCTCGTCTACGAGGAAGGCTCGTTGATCAAGCGCTCGCTGCGCGACCTCTACAACAAGGAGATCGACGAGATCCAGGTCGCCGGCGAGGCCGGCTACCGCGAAGCGCGCGATTTCATGAAGATGCTGATGCCCGCCAATGTCAGCGCGGTGAAGCAGTATCGGGACGGCCAGCCGCTGTTCTCGCGCATGGGCGTCGAGAGTCAGCTCGATGCGATGTTCTCGCCGACCGTGCAACTGCGCTCCGGCGGCTACATCGTGATCAACCAGACCGAGGCGCTGGTCTCGATCGACGTCAACTCCGGTCGCTCGACCCGCGAGCACCACATCGAGGACACGGCGCTCAAGACCAATCTGGAGGCGGCCGAAGAGGTCGCCCGCCAGCTTCGCCTGCGCGACCTCGCCGGCCTGATCGTCATCGATTTCATCGACATGGACGAGAAGCGCAACAACCGCGCGGTCGAGCGCAAGCTGTCCGATTGCCTCAGGCAGGACCGCGCACGCATCCAGGTCGGCCGCATCTCGCATTTCGGCTTGCTCGAGATGTCGCGCCAGCGCATCCGCGCCAGCGTGCTGGAGAGCTCGACCGACCCGTGCCCGCATTGCGGCGGCACCGGCCACGTCCGCTCGGTGTCCTCGGTGGCGCTGCAGCTCTTGCGCGGCCTCGAAGAGATCCTGATGAAGGGCGCGACCCACAACCTCGTGGTCCGCACCCGCACCGACGTCGCGCTCTATGTGCTGAACCACAAGCGCGGCCATCTGCGCGACCTCGAGAACGGCTTCAAGGTCACGCTGTCGGTGATCGCCGATCCCAGCGTCAGCGGTCCGCAGGCCTATGTGATCGACCGCGGCGAGCAGGTGCATACGCTCGAAGCCGCCAAGGCGCTGCTCGCTGCGCAGGCCGCTGCGAGCCCGCCGCCACTGGCCGAAGAAGCCTATGACGACGAGGATGGGTTCGACCTGGAGACTGAATCCGAGGTCGAGACCGACGAGACCGAAGGACTTGCCGACGAGCAGGCTGCCGGCGAGGCTGCCTCCGAGCAGGACGGCCAGCGCCGCAAGCGCCGTCGCCGCCGGCGCGGCCGCGGTGGCCAGCGCGACAGCGAGTTGCGCGAGGATACCGCCTCCACGCTGCCCGAAGCGGCCATGGCGGCCGGTGAAGGTGAAGACGAGACCGAGTCCGAGCAGGACGGCGAGGAAGGCGAGGAACAAGCAGCCCGTGGCGAGCAGCAGGGCGGCGGCGAGCGCCGGCGCCGGCGTGGTCGCCGCGGCGGACGCCGCCGTCGCGGTGGCGGCGAGGAAGGTCTCGCCGGATCCATCAACGACGAACTCGGCACCAATCCGCCGCCGGAAGCTGCCGACGCGGTGGCCGATTTCGACGGCTTCGGCAGCGAGACCGCGCCCTCGATCGCGCAGACCGAGCACATCACCGAGCCGCAAGTCGAGCAGCCTGAGCCGCGCGCCGAGGTGCAGACCGAAGCGCCGGCCCAGCCGGAGCCGGCTCCCGCCGCGACCGCGACGCCAGAAGAAGAGCCCGCCGGCGACAAGACCGCGCGGCGCCGCTCCACCGTCCGGGAAAAGGTGAGCTTCCTGCTGAACAGTCAGCCCGAGCCCGCAACGCCGGTGGCGCAGGCGACCGAACCGGTTGCTGCGCCCGCGCCGGCACCCGAGCCCGCGCCAGAGGCCGCAAGCGAAACCCCGGCCGCACCGCGCCGCGCCGGCTGGTGGTCACGCCGTTTCGGCGGCGGCCAGTAAGCCACACTCATGGAAACGCCCGGCCGAGCCGGGCGTTTTTCGTTGCGTGCAAATGTCCTTGCTCGCGCGAGCGGGCGTCTTGCTTGCGTGAGGTTGATGGTAGCCATGATGCGGCCGACAGACATGCGGTCGAACTCGCAAATATCCTCCGGCGCACAAAACTGGTGTGCAGCGCATCCAACCCGGCTTCCGATGTGCTAAGTCGTCTTGACGACTTAGAAGAGGACCAGCGTTGTCAGAGCTTTGTGATTCCAGTGCCGTTGAGCTGCGTCGCCTGTTGGCCGCACGGACGATCTCGCCTGTCGAACTCCTCGACGCCTGCCTGTCGCGCATCACCGCCGTCAATGGCGCCGTCAACGCCGTCGTGACTCTGGATGAGCCGGGCGCACGTGCAGCCGCGAAGGCAGCCGAGGCAGCCATCCTGCGCGGCGAGGATCGCGGCGCGCTGCACGGCCTGCCTGTCTTGATCAAGGACACGCAGGACACCGCCGGGATGCGCTCCACCTATGGCAGCCCGCTGCTGCGCGACAACGTGCCGGCCGCCGATCAGGGTTCGGTCGCTCGCTTGCGCGCGGCCGGCGCCATCATCTTCGGCAAGACCAACACGCCGGAATGGGCGGCCGGCGGCAACACCCGCAATCCCGTGTTCGGCGCGACCGGCAACCCGTTCGACCCCATGCGTTCGGCGGCGGGCTCGTCCGGTGGCTCGGCGGTGGCGCTCGCCTGCGGCATGGCCCCGCTCGCCTCGGGCTCCGACACCGGCGGAAGCTTGCGCAATCCGGCCGGCTTCTCCGGCATCGTCGGGATGCGCCCGTCCTACGGCCTCGTGCCGAGCGAAAAGCGCATCTTCGGCTGGTCGAACCTCTCGACCGATGGGCCGATGGCGCGCAACGTTGCCGACGCCGCGCTGATGCTCTCGGTGATGGCGAGCGACGATGCCCGCGATCCGCTCGCTTACACCCTGCCCGGCGAACCGTTGCGGGCCCGTGCCGAGCGCTGGGCCGCGCCGCGCCCCGCCGATCTCGGCAAGCTGCGTCTCGCTTTCACCGAAGACTTCGGCTTCGCACCGACCGAGCAGGCGATCCGCCGCGTGTTCCGCGCACGCGTGAAGAAGCTTGCACCGCTGTTCGCCGACTGCCGCGAGGCCACACCCGACTGCTCCGGCGCGGACGACGCCTTCGCCGTGCTGCGCGCCGGCATGTTCCTGGCGACGCATGGCAAGAATTACAAAGAACGTCCCGAGATGCTCGGCCCCAACGTCCGCGCCAATGTCGAGGAAGGCCTCGGCTACACGCTCGAGGACTACGCCCGCGCCGCCACGACACAGACGCGGATCTACCGAGCCTACCAGACCTTCTTCGCAAATTGCGACGTGCTGATCAGCCCGACCATCACGCTGAGCCCGCGGCCGTGGTCGGAGCTCTATCCCGCCGAGATCGACGGCGTGCCGACCAAATCTTATTTCCACTGGCTCGCGCTCGCCTATGCCGTCACGCTGCCCGGCCATCCCGCGATCAGCATCCCGCTCGGTCTCGATGAAGCTGGCCTTCCGTTCGGCCTCCAGATCGTCGGCCCGCGCGGCGGCGATGCGATCGTGCTCGGTCGCCGCGAGCATCGAGGCTGCGTTCGCGAACGATGCGCAATTGTGCCGCCCCGTGCCCGATTTCGCACGGCTCGCCGCAGCACCGCCGCTATCGGCCGCACCAGATTTCCTCACCTGGGAATGACCCGGGCCTGATAGGAGAATTGTTTCCGATGCAAAGCGCGATCATTCTCGGCGGCGGCATGGTGGGCGTGGGTGCCGCGCTGCATCTGCAGCAGCGCGGCTGGTTGGTCACGCTGGTCGATCGCAGGGAGCCCGGCCGCGAGACCAGCTACGGCAATGCCGGGATGATCCAGGCGGAAGCGGTGCGGCCCTATCCGATGCCGCGCGATCTCGCCTCGCTCTTGAAAATCGCGACCGGCCGCACCAACGACGTACGCTACAGCCTCTCCTCCCTCCATCTGCACATCGAGCCCCTGCTCCGCTACTGGTGGCATTCGGCGCCGAAGCGGCATCGCGAGGCGATCGCCGGCTGGGCGCGCCTGATCGCCAGCGCGACGGCCGAACACGACATCCTGATCCGCGAGGCCCATGCCGACAATCTGATCCGCCGGGCCGGCTATCGCGCGCTGTACCGCGATGCCGCCGCCCTGGAGCACTCGATCAAGGACGCGGAGCAAGATCGGCGCGAATTCGGTGTGAACTTTCGCGTTCTGTCAGGCAGCGAGTTGACAAAAGCCGAGCCGATCCTGCGCGACGATCTGCCCGGCGCGATCCATTGGCTCGACACCTGGACCGTGTCCGATCCGGGTGCGCTGGTGACCGCCTATGCCGAGCTGTTCGCGCGCCTCGGCGGCCGGATCGTGCTGGGTGATGCGCAGTCGCTTCGGCAAACTGCGACTGGCTGGTCGGTCGACACCGATCAGGGGCGCATCGATGCTCCCCACGCCGTCGTGACGCTCGGACCCTGGTCGCCCGATCTGTTGTACAAGTTCGGCTATCGCATCCCGCTGGTGCGCAAGCGCGGCTATCACATGCATTATAGCGGCGGCGCTTCGCTCGACCTGCCGCTCGTCGACAAGGCCCGTGGCTACGCCATGGGCCCGATGGCCAAGGGAATTCGCATCACCACCGGCGCTGAGCTGACGGGCCCGGATGCGCTCGCAACACCGGTACAGCTCGCCAGCGCGGAAGCCTCCGCGCGCGAGCTGATCGACCTCGGCAAACGGGTCGAGCCCGATCCGTGGTTCGGCACCCGCCCCTGCACGCCGGACATGCTGCCGGTGCTCGGACAGGCCCCGCGTCATCCCGGCCTCTGGATGAACTTTGGTCACGGGCACCAGGGTTTTACGCTGGGCCCTGCGACGGGGCGCCTGCTCGCCGAGATCATGAGCGGCGAGACGCCGTCGATCGATCCCGCGCCGTACCGGCCGGAGCGGTTTTAACCCTCCGCGTTCGCGGCGAGCACCGCGAACGCAGTCGACAGGCGCATCAAGGGGTCGTCCCGGAGCCCAAAGAAAAAGGGCTGATCGAGGATCTCGACCAGCCCTGTTACTTCAAGATCTGACAGCGCAGCTCGCGCCGTCAGATCGGATCAGTCCGTGGTGATCGCCGTCTCCATGTCGGTCGGATCGATCTGCTTGGAAAGGTTGGCGTTGAGCTTGTCGCGGTCGAGCTCGCCTTCCCACCAGGCCACGATCACGCAAGCGACGCCGTTGCCGCACAGATTGGTCAGCGCGCGGCACTCGCTCATGAACTTGTCGATGCCGAGCACGATCGCCATGCCCGGCACGAGGCGCGGATCGACCACGGCGAGCGTTGCCGCCAGCGTGATGAAGCCCGCGCCGGTGATGCCGGAGGCGCCCTTCGAGGTCAGCATCGCCACGACCAGGATCGTGAGCTGCTGGCTGAAGGAGAGATCGTAACCGAGCGCCTGCGCGATGAAGAGCGTTGCCAACGTCATGTAGATGTTGGTGCCGTCGAGGTTGAACGAGTAACCCGTGGGCACGACGAGGCCGACAACCGACTTGGAGCAGCCGAGCCGTTCCAGCTTTTCCATCAAGGTCGGCAGCGCGCTTTCCGACGACGAGGTGCCGAGCACGATCAGCAGCTCGTCCTTGATGTAGGCCAGGAACTTGAAGATCGAGAACCCAGCCAGGCGCGCAATGATGCCGAGCACGACGAACACGAACAGCGCAGCCGTGACGTAGAACGTCGCGATCAGGCCGATCAGGTTGAGGAGCGCGCCGGTGCCGAACTTGCCGATCGTATAGGCCATCGCACCGAACGCGCCGATCGGCGCTGCACGCATCACGATGGAGATGACGCCGAACACCGCATGCGCGGCGTCGTCGATGAAGCTGCGGATGGTGTGGCCGCGCTCGCCAAGGCTCATGATGGCAAAGCCGAACAGCACCGAGAACAGCAGCACCTGCAGGATCTCGCCTTGCGCGAACGCCCCGACCACGGTGTCCGGAATGATGTGCAGCACGAAGTCGACCGACTTCTGACCCGCGGCCTGCTTGGCGTAATTTGCAACGGCCGCCTCGCTGGCCGCCCCACTGCCGAAGCCCGCACCAGGCTTCACGAGATTGCCGATGAGGAGCCCGATCACCAGCGCGAAGGTCGAGACGACCTCGAAATAGACCAGCGCCTTGACGCCGATGCGTCCGACCTTCTTCGCATCCTGGATGTGGGCGATGCCGGAGACCACGGTGCAGAAGATGATCGGGGCGATCACCATCTTGATCAGCTTGATGAAGCCGTCGCCCAGCGCCTTGATCCAGTCGTTGGTGGCAACCGACGGCCAGAGCCATCCGACGATGGCGCCGAGCACGATGGCGATCAGCACCTGAACGTACAGAATCTTGTACCACGGCTTGGCTGCGGCCGGCGCGACTGGCGCCCCCGCCATCGTTGTCGTCGTCATCGTTTCACTCCCCCTCAAACGTTGGGGCCAGCCAAGATCAACTTGGCCGGCCCTGTCAATTGGAACTGCTCTCTTATTGCGCGCTTTACCCGCGGCGATCGACGATCCGGCGGACCGCCGGCATCAGGGTCGCGCCGAGAGCATTCTTGACCAGTGAACCCGCAATGAACGGCACGATGCCGACCTGCCAAGCCTTGGCAGCGCCGAGACCGATGCCGAAAGCGAGCCAGGCAAAGCCCGCAGCCAGGATGACGATGTGGCCCATGGCCATCGCCGCAAACAGCCGCACAACGCTGCGATCCCAGCCGCGCTCGGCGAGCCAGCCGGTGACAAACGCAGCCAGCACAAAGCCGAACAGATAGCCCGCGGTCGGGCCAATCAGCGGTGCAATCCCACCCACGGGACCGGCGAATACCGGCAGTCCCATCGCACCCTCGGCGAGGTAGGCGATCATGGTTGCGCTGCCAAGGCGCCAGCCATAGGCAGCGCCGATCATCAGCACCACCAGCGTCTGCAGCGTCATCGGCACATAGGGCAGCGGCAGGTTGACCTTGGCTGACAGCGCCATCAGCGCCGTGCCGAGCGCAATCAGCACGAAGGCGCGAAAGCCGCCGACGGCCTCGCCCGGCCGGGTCGGCCACATCAACGCGGCGAGAGAAGAATGTGGTGCAGCGGCGGACGGGACGGAACGGTCTGACAAGTTGAACTCCGGAAGGCTGTCGAAAACTGGCGGCTATTTAAGCCAGTGAGCGATCCGGTCAACTGCCTCCCGCATTTCATCGAGCGAGCGGGCATAGGAAAACCGTACGAATGAACGGCCGTGTATGGGATCGAAATCGAGGCCTGGCGTTGCCGCCACGCCCGCCTGCTCCAGCATTTGCTTGGCGAACTCGAAGCTGTCCGAGGTGAAGTCCGAGACATCGGCATAAAGATAGAAGGCACCGTCGGCCGGCAGGAATCTCGTCAGTCCGGCCTTGGGCAATCCATCGATCAGGACACGCCGGTTTTCCTGATAGCCGTGCTTGATCTCCTCCATCTCGGCAGCGCCATCAAAAGCCGCTTCGGCCGCGATCTGCGACAGCGCCGGCACCGAAATCGACAGGTTCTGTTGCAGCCGCTCGATCGGCCGCACCAGGATATCGGGAACGACCATCCAGCCGACGCGCCAGCCCGTCATGCAAAAATACTTGGAGAACGAGTTGATCACGAGTGCGTGCCTGGACAGCGCCGCCGCTGTCACGGCGGGAAATGCGTAATCGAGCCCGTGATAGATCTCGTCCGAGATGAAGCGGATGCCTGCGTCTTCCGCGGCAGCAATGAGGCCCGCGAGCGCTTCGCGGGACATCATCGTGCCCGTCGGATTGGCCGGGCTGCCGACCAGAACGCCCTTCAACGGCGCCTCGCGATGGGCGGCGAGCAGGGCCTCGCCGGTGAGCGCATGACGCGTCTCGTTCGTGGTCTCGATCAGCACCGGTTCGCAACCGAGCGCGGTGAGGATGTGGCGGTATGGCGGATAGCCCGGCACCGTCACCGCGACGCGATCGCCAGGCTCGAACATCGACAGGAAAGCCAAAATGAAGCCGCCGGAGGAGCCTGTGGTCACCACGATCCGCTCGGGGTTGACGTCACAACCATAGGTGTCGCGATAATGCCGCGCGATGCGCTCGCGCAGGCTGGGGATGCCGAGCGCGGAGGTATAATCGATCCGTCCGGCCTCGAGCGCGGCATGGGCGGCCGCAATCGCGGTCCTGGGCGCGCCAGCCGCGGGCTGGCCGACCTCCATGTGGATGACATGGCCGCCGGCGGCCTCGATTCGGGCCGCCGCGGCCATCACGTCCATCACCATGAACGGGGGAACATCGCTGCGGCGGGAGGGCTCGAGCCACTGCCCCAACCGGTTCCTCAATGTCGCATCGTGCATCGATTTCTGCTATTCGCTGGCGGACCGATCGGGTCGGTCCGGAACACGGGGCGCTTGCGCCCCAGACTGGCCGCATTGTACGGCTCATAAGGGGCACGGCTCACAAGGGCATATCGCGTATCCGGTCCGCCGCCAATCGCCAAAACCAATCACGAAACTGCTTGATCAAGCCCGTTTGACCCAGACCGCTCGATGTTGCTCCAGACCGCATTGCGCCAGAAGGCCTCCGCCCTCACCGCCATCGTCACGGCCGTCGCGATCGCGCTGACGCCGTTCTCGTCCGCGCACGCGCAAGCCAAGGGGCCGCCGGTCCTGCGCGACACCGAGACCGAGCAGCTGCTACGCGAATACACGCGCCCGATCCTGCGCGTCGCGGGTCTGGAGAAGCAGAACATCCAGATGGTGATCATCAACGACGGCTCGTTCAACGCGTTCGTCGCGGACGGCCGCCGCATCTTCGTCAATTGGGGCGCGATCCTGCAATCGGAGACGCCGAACCAGATCATCGGCGTGCTCGCGCACGAGACCGGACATCTGGCCGGTGGCCATCTGTCCAAGCTGCGCGAGCAGCTCGCCGCCGCGCAGACCCAGATGATCATTGCGATGCTGCTCGGCGCCGGCGCGATTGCGGCCGGCAGCACCCGCAGCTCGAGCGGGGGCAACAACGGGCTTGCCAATGCGGGCGCCGCCGCGATCTCCGCTCCGCAGGAGGTGATCCGCCGGTCGCTGCTGTCCTATCAGCGCCAGCAGGAGGAGAATGCGGACCGTGCCGGCGTGAAATTCCTGACCGCGACGCAGCAATCGCCCAAGGGCATGTACGAGACGTTCAAGCGCTTCACCAGCGAGAGCCTGTTCGCCGCGCGCGGCGCCGATCCCTACCTGCAGTCGCATCCGATGCCGGCCGAGCGCGTCGCCGCGCTGCAGGAGTTCGCGAGCTCCAGCCCCTACTGGAACAAGAAGGACGATCCCGCGCTCCAGCTCCGGCATGACATGGTCCGCGCCAAGATCTCCGCCTTCATGGAGCGTCCCGAGACGGTGTACCGCCGCTATCCCCAGACCAACGACAGCCTGCCCGCGCGCTATGCCCGCGCCATCAGCACCTATTTGCACGGCGATCTGCGCAGCGCGCTCGCCCAGATCGACGCGCTGATCCAGGTTCAGCCGAACAACCCGTACTTCTACGAGGTGCGCGGTCAGGCGCTTTTGGAAAGCGGCAAGCCGGCAGAGGCGGTCGCTCCCCTGCGCAAGGCGGTCGCACTCTCCAACAACGCGCCCCTCATCGAGATGTTACTTGGGCAGGCTCTGGTTGGAACCGATAATAAAGCCTACACCGACGAAGCTGTTCGGATTCTCCGCGCCGCGGTGGCGCGAGAGCCCGAGGCGGCGCTCGGCTATACCCAGCTCGCGATGGCCTACGGCCGGAAGGGAGACTATGCCGAGGCAGATCTCGCCTCGGCCCAGGCCGCTTACTTGCGCGGCGACAACAAGACCGCCCGCGAGCTTGCCACGCGCGCGAAAACCCGTTTCGCCGTCGGCACACCCGGATGGGTCAAGGCCGACGACATCGTGGCGGCGAAGCCGCCGCGCAACTGACGCAACTCGAACGACGCCCGATACCACGACGTCACGACACCGAGCTCAAGTCCACCGGGACGTTTCTCGAAACTGCTTTGAACAAGAGGATTTGCCTATGCCTTCGCTGCGCCTGCTTGCTCCCGCATTGTTTGCGCTCGCCATGCTCGGCGCAGCCGTGCCCGCCTCGGCCGACGGTTTCTCCGACAGCCAGCGCACCGACATCGAGGCGATCATCAAGAGCTATCTCGTCAGCCATCCCGAGGTGCTCGAGGAGGCCATGGCCGAGCTCAGCAAGCGCCAGGCCGCGGCCGAAACGCAGAAGCACGAGGCCAGCATCGCGCAGAATGCCGACGCGATCTTCAACTCGCCGCGCCAGGTCGTGCTCGGCAACAAGGACGGCGACGTCACCTTCGTCGAGTTCTTCGACTACAATTGCGGCTACTGCAAACGCGCCATGGGTGACATGCTCGACCTCATGAAGAGCGATCCGAAGCTGAAGGTGGTGCTGAAGGAGTTTCCGGTGCTGAGCCAGGGTTCGGTCGAAGCGGCTCAGGTCGCGGTCGCCGTGCGCATGCAGGACCCCTCCGGCAAGAAATATCTCGACTTCCACCAGAAGCTGCTCGGCGGCCGCGGCGCCGCCGACAAGGCCCGCGCCATGCAGGCGGCGAAGGAGGCCGGCCTCGACACCGCGAGAATCGAGAAGGACATCGCCAGCCCCGAAGTGCGCGCCACCATCGAGGAGAACTTCAAGCTTGCCGAAGCGATGGGCATGAATGGCACGCCGAGCTACGTGATCGGCAAGCAGATCGTCGTCGGTGCCATCGGCGTGGAAGGCCTCAGGGAAAAGATCGGCGTTGCCCGCTGCGGCAAAGCGACTTGCTGAGCGACGCGACATTGCGTTGAAGGAGGCCGGCTCACAGCCGGCTTCTTTTTTGCGCGGTTCGGACCGTCGCAGTTTGTCGCGGTCGGGCGGGACCGTTCATCCGGTGTTCAGCAAACAAAGCTCGCCGGAACCTCCTGGATTTCGGAACGACCGCGCTCTCCTTTCGTTGTCGGCGCGGGCAATGACGCAAAGAAATCACGTGAGGAGAGGTTCAAATGACTAATCGCTTTTTGGTCTCGGTTGCAGCTTTGGCGCTGATCGCCGGCACCGGTTTCGCCAATGCGCAAGGAACCGGCACCAAGGACCACGGGAGTGGCCAGCAGACCCAGCACAGCACGCAGCCTTCTGGCGAGCGCAGCGACTCCATGAACAAGCAAGAGTCCATGGACAAGCAAGACAAGCATGAAAAGGGAACGGTCGGCCAGGCCGGCAGCATGAAGGATCAGCCGAGCGCTCACGACAAATCGACTCAGTCCGACAAGATGAACAAGGACCAGCCGGGTGCGATGCGTGAGAAGTCGACGCAGTCGGAGAAGTCGTCGACGGTCGGCCAGAGCCCGCGGAGCGACGAGAAGTCCAAGGGCAGCATGAGCAGGGAAACCGAGACCAAGGGCAGCAAGGACATGAAGGCCCAAGGTCAGGAAGACCGCAGCGGCATGAATGCGCCTGGTCACCAGGGTTCCCAGACTCAGACCCAGACCCAGACCGGGACCGAGCGGTCGCAGACGACCGGCCAGGCCGGCGCCGCTGCCAAGCTTTCGACCGAGCAGCGGACCCAGATCACGTCCGTGATCCGCGAGGAGCACGTCGCCCCGGTGACGAACGTAAACTTCTCGATCTCGGTCGGCACTCGCATCCCGCGCGAGGGCATTACCCTTCACGCCCTGCCGTCGAAGGTCGTGACGATCTATCCGGAGTGGCGGACCTACAAGTACGTCCTGATCCGCGATGAGATCGTGATCGTCAATCCGGACACCTACGAGATCGTGGCTGTCCTGAACGCCTAAGGCCGGACACCGGCAATCTCGGGGCGGGCAGCGATGCCCGCCCCTTTGCGTTCGGCCGGCAGCCATGCTTCGGACTGGTTAACAAGCAATTTCCGTAGTTTCCGCACAGGTATTTGCGCACTGGATGAGGTGCTTGAACCCGTCCCTGAGGCCCTTCAAGGCTTCCCCTCACGCGCTTTGTTACCTATAACCCGCCACGCCGAAGCACCTCTTCCGGGATTGGAATGGCCGAACCTGCAACCGACACGATCCTCGTCCTGAACGGGCCGAACCTCAACATGCTGGGGACGCGCGAGCCGGAAAAGTATGGCCACGCCACGCTGGCTGACGTCGAGGCGCTATGCCGCGACACGGCCGCGACCTTTGGTCTCAAGGCTGACTGCCGGCAGTCCAACCGCGAAGGCGAGCTGATCGACTTCATCCACGAAGCGCACCGGCGCAAGATGAAGGGCATCATCATCAATGCCGGCGGCTATTCCCACACCTCCATCGCGCTGCACGACGCGCTGCTCGCGGTGCAGATTCCGACGGTCGAGGTGCATGTGACCAACATCCACGCCCGCGAAAGTTTTCGTCACCATTCCTACACCGCACGCGCGGCTTTCGCCTCGCTCTGCGGTTTCGGCATCGAGGGCTATCGCCTCGCCATCCAGGGCCTTGCCGCCAAGCTCGGCATCAAGCCCAACGCCTGACGCTCCCTTCCAACAGAACATTCGGATCAAACAACATGGCGCGCCAGCCAGACGACAAAGCAGCCGCAAAGTTTTCCAGCGAGGATTCCGCGCTCGTTCGCGAGCTTGCCTTGCTGCTCGATGAGACCAGCCTCACCGAGATCGAGATCGAACGGGCCGGCCTGCGCCTGCGCGTCGCCCGCAACATCAGCGTTGCCGCGACCATGCCGATGCCGGTCGCAACCGCTTCCGCCGCCGTGCCGGTGGCAGCGAGCGCCGCTGCGCCCGCCCCTGCCGCGGCCGATCTGTCGAAGCATCCCGGCGCCGTGACCTCGCCGATGGTCGGCACCGCCTATTGGGCGCCGGAGCCTGGCGCAAAGCCGTTCATCGACGTCGGCACCAAGGTCTCGGTCGGCCAGACGCTGCTGATCATCGAAGCCATGAAGACGATGAACCAGATCCCCTCGCCGCGCGCCGGCACGGTGACGCAGATCCTGGTCGAGGACGGCCAGCCGGTCGAGTACGGCGAGCCGCTGGTCATCATTGAGTGAGGGAGTGGCGAATGGCGAGTAGCGAATAGCTACTCTGCCCTGTTCGCCATTCGCTATTCCCCATTCGCCCCCTGAGGCACCATGTTCGACAAGATCCTCATAGCCAATCGCGGCGAGATCGCCCTTCGCATCCTCAGGGCCTGCAAGGAGCTCGGGATCGCGACCGTCGCCGTGCACTCCACTGCCGACGCCGACGCCATGCATGTGCGGCTGTCGGACGAGAGCGTCTGCATCGGGCCGCCGGCGTCCAAGGACAGCTATCTCAACGTGCCCGCGCTGCTCGCGGCCTGCGAGATCACCGGCGCTGATGCCGTGCATCCCGGCTACGGCTTCCTCTCCGAAAACGCGCGCTTTGCGGAAATCCTCGCCGAGCACAATCTGCATTTCATCGGCCCGAAGGCCGAGCACATCCGCCTGATGGGCGACAAGATCGAGGCCAAGAAAACCGCCAAGCGGCTCGGCATCCCCGTGGTGCCCGGCTCCGACGGTGCGGTTGGTCCCGATGACGACGCGATGGGGATCGCCAAGAAGATCGGCTTTCCGGTGCTGGTGAAGGCGGCGGCAGGTGGCGGCGGCCGCGGCATGAAGGTCGCGCACAGCGAGGCCGACCTCCAGCTGGCGCTTTCGACGGCGGCCAACGAGGCCAAATCCGCCTTTGGCGACGCCTCCGTCTATCTGGAAAAGTACCTCCAGAAGCCGCGCCATATCGAGATCCAGATCCTCGGCGACGGCCGTGGCGGCGCCATCCATCTCGGCGAACGCGACTGCTCGCTGCAACGCCGCCACCAGAAGGTCTGGGAGGAAGGCCCCTCGCCGGTCCTCGCCGCCGCCGCGCGGGCCAAGATCGGCGAGACCTGCGCGAAAGCGATGCGCGAGATGAAGTATCTCGGCGTCGGCACCATCGAATTCCTGTACGAGGACGGTGAATTCTATTTCATCGAGATGAACACCCGCATCCAGGTGGAGCATCCGGTCACCGAGAGCATCACCGACATCGATCTCGTGCTGGAGCAGATCCGCATCGCCGCCGGCGGCGATCTGCCGGCCAAGCAGGACGAAGTCCAGGTCATCGGCCACGCCATCGAGTGCCGCATCAACGCCGAGAATCCGCAGACCTTCCGCCCCTCGCCCGGCCGGATCCTGCAATATCATCCGCCCGGCGGCCTCGGCGTCCGGATCGATTCCGCCGTCTACCAGGGGTACACGATCCCGCCCTATTACGATTCCCTCGTCGGCAAGCTGATCGTGCACGGCAAGACCCGGGCCGAATGCCTGATGCGGCTGCGCCGGGCACTGGACGAGATGGTCGTCGAAGGCATCGAGACCACGCTGCCGCTCTTCCGTGCGCTGGTGCGGGAAGACGACATCATCGACGGCGACTACCACATCCACTGGCTGGAACAATATCTCGCCGGCAAGACGAAGCCAGCCTGAGATAATCCTGCTCCTTTTGGAACCCTTTGGCCCTGATCGCGTTCTCGGCGGGGACAGTTCCAAGGGGGCGTTTTGAACTCCACCGAACGTCGACAGGTCGATCGCCGTGAGGGCTGAAGCCCACCGACGGCGCGCGTTTTGGCAGATCCTGCTGCTTTCGGCGGGCCTTTTGGTGCTGACCGTTATCAGCGCCGGCTCCGTCTACCTCGTCAACAAGGCCCGGGAAGACAGTAAATGGGTGGTTCACACCATCGAGGTGGAGAGCCAGATCAACGCCCTGCTGCTCGAGGTCCGGCGTGCCGAGAGCAGCGCTCGCGGCTTTCTCCTGACGCAGGGGCCGGACTTCCTGTCAGATCATGAGAAGGCCGTCGCGGCGATCGTTCCGGCGCTCGACAAGCTCGCGCGTCAGATCAGCAACGATCCGGCGCAACGCGAGAACATTGAAAAGCTGAGAGCAGCCATCGAGATCCGGCTCGACCAGTTCTCGCGCGAGATGACCTTCGTGAAGCAGGGTCAGCCCGACAGGGCCACGGCGCTGATCCGCGAGGCCGCCGCCGGCAACACCACGACCACGATCAGCAACATGGCCAACGCCATGATCCGCGAGGAGGAGCGGTTGTTCCGGCTCCGAACGGCAAATTCCGACCGCAGCCAGACCCTCTCCGCGTCGATGACCGGGATCGGCTCCGGCCTCGTCGTGCTGCTGGCGATGATCTCGATCTGGCTGGTGCGGCGCTCGGCGCGCGTGCGCGACGAGGCCGAAGCCCGCCTGCGCGACGCCAACGTCAACCTGGAAGCCGTCGTCGACGAGCGCACCGCGGACCTGCGCGAAGCCAACGACGAGATCCAGCGCTTTGCCTATATCGTCAGCCACGATCTGCGCTCGCCGCTCGTCAACATCATGGGCTTCACCAGCGAGCTCGAGGAGCTCGGCGGCGACATCTTCCGCCGGATCGGCGATCTCACCCACGTCTCCGCCGATGGGTCGTCGCTGGCTCCCGGCGCTCCCGGCGAGATCGTGCTCGAAGCCGCCGACAAACAGCTCTCGGAGGATTTCTCCGAAGCGCTCGGCTTCATCAAGACGTCGATCGCCAAGATGGACCGGCTGATCTCGGCCATCCTCAATCTCACGCGCGAGGGCCGGCGCGAATTTCAGCCGGCGAAGATCGACACGCGCGAGCTGATCGAGGCCATCGTCTCGACGCTGGCGCACCAGGCGGCCGAGGCGCAAGCCGAGATCCACCTCGAGCCGCTGCCGAACCTCGTGAGCGACCGTCTTGCCCTCGAGCAGATCTTTTCCAACCTGATCGACAACGCGATCAAATATCTCAAGCCCGGCCTGCCCGGTGAGATCAGAATCCGCGGTCGGACCAAGCTCGGTTACGCTATCTTCGAGATCAGCGACAACGGCCGCGGGATCGATCCGAAGGATCACCAGCGCATATTCGACCTGTTCCGCCGCGCGGGAACCCAGGACAAGCCTGGCCAGGGCATCGGTCTTGCGCATGTACGTGCTCTTGTGCGTCGCCTCGGCGGTACCATGTCCGTATCCTCGGAACTGAACGCGGGCAGCACCTTCACGATCACGCTGCCGATCGCCTGGAACGTGAGCAACCGGAACTGAGATCGATGACCCAGCCTGTCACCATCATCATGATCGAGGACGACGAGGGCCACGCACGCCTGATCGAGCGCAACATCCGAAGGTCCGGCGTCAACAACGAGATCGTCGCGTTCGCCACCGGCAGCGACGCCATGCGGCACCTGTTCGGCGCCGACGGCAGCGGGCTCGTGCAAAAGGGCAATGCGCTCTTGATCCTGCTCGACCTCAACCTGCCCGACATGATCGGGATCGACATCCTGAAGCAGATCAAGGAAAACAAATATTTGAAGGCCTCGCCCGTGGTGGTGCTCACCACCACCGACGATTCCCAGGAAATCAAGCGCTGCTACGAGCTCGGCTGCAACGTCTACATCACCAAGCCCGTCAATTACGAGAATTTCGCCAATGCCATCCGGCAGCTCGGGCTGTTCTTCTCGGTCATCCAGGTCCCGCCCGCCGCCACATGAACCAGAGAATGCCGACACTGCTCTACATCGACGATGACGACGCGCTGGCGCGCCTGGTCGACCGTGGCCTGACGCGGCGCGGCTACAAGGTCGTCCATGCCGCGAGCGGCGAGGAAGGTCTCGAGCGCATCCGCCGCGCCGGCGCCGAAGGCGGCATCGATGTCGTGGCACTCGATCAGTACATGCCGGGCCTCGACGGGCTGGAGACGCTCGAGCAGATCATGGCGATCCCGGACGCGCCGCCGGTGGTGTTCGTCACCGCGTCGCAGGATTCCAGCATCGCGGTGACCGCGCTCAAGGCGGGGGCGGCCGACTATCTGGTGAAGGACGTCAGGGGCGACTTCATCCCGCTGCTCCACGTCGCCGCCGAAGGCGCGCTGCGCCAGGCCGAGTTGCAGCGGGCACGCGATGAAGCCGAGGCCGAGATCCACGCCTCGCGCGACCGCTACGCGGCGCTCGCCGCCGAACGCGAGCTCTTGTTGCGCGAGGTCAACCATCGTGTCGGCAACTCCCTCCAGATCATTGCCTCGCTGCTGCACCTTCAGGCAAGCTCCGCCGCGCAGGAGGAGGTCAAGGCGGCGCTGACCAATGCGATGGGCCGCGTCGCCGCGGTCGCGCAGGTGCACCGACGCCTCTACACCTCGCAGGACCTGAAGAGCGTGGTCCTCAATCAGTATCTGGACTCGCTGCTCGAGGATCTCCGCCGCTCGGCCGAAGGCGACCGGATGTCGCGTCTGACCCTGAAGGCCGAGCCGATCGAGATCGATCCCGACCGTGCGGTCGCCGTCGGCATCATCGTCAACGAGCTGGTGATGAACGCGGTGAAATACGCCTATCCCGATGGCGCCGGCCCGATTCATGTCGAGCTGATCTCGCAAGGAGACGATCTCCTGCTCTCGATCGCCGACAATGGCGTCGGCGACAACGTCAAGGCCGATCCGCGCTCCACCGGCATGGGCCAGCGCATCGTCGCGGCCATGGCCTCAAAGCTCGACGCCTCGGTCGAACGCGACCCCGCGCATCCCGGAACCCGGATCGTGCTGAAGTTCGGCCGCATGCCCGCAACCCCCGGCAAGACCAGCACCGCCGCCGCGAGCTGACCTCGCGACCGGCCGGCACCCGTCGCAACCGCAATGCGATCCTGCTAAGATGGCAAGCCATGACTTCGCGCGACTCCGCCCCGTCTGAAATCACCCCGGCCGTGCTGCTGCGCGCTTATGCCTGCGGCATCTTTCCGATGGCGGAAAGCGCTGACGATCCGACCCTGTTCTGGGTCGAGCCGGAGTTGCGCGGCGTCATCCCGCTCGACGGCTTCCGCGTCGCCTCACGGCTCGCGCGCACCGTGCGGTCGGATACGTTCCGCGTCACCGTCAACACCGCGTTCAAGGCAACCATCGCCGGCTGCGCGGCGCCGCAAGTAGGACGTGAGGATACCTGGATCAACAAGCGCATCCGCGACCTCTATGGTGGCCTCTTCGAGCTTGGCCATTGCCATAGCGTCGAAGCCTGGCAGGGTGACGACCTCGTCGGCGGGCTGTACGGCGTGAGCCTCGGACGAGCCTTCTTCGGCGAGAGCATGTTCCACACCGCGCGCGATGCCTCGAAGGTCGCGCTGGTGCATCTGGTCGCGCGGCTCATCCACGGCGGCTTCGAGCTGCTCGACACGCAATATGTCACCGAGCACCTGAAGAGCTTCGGCGCGGTCGAGATTTCGCGGCGACGCTATACGGCGCTGCTCGACAAGGCGCTGGCGGGCGAACCCGGCGATTTCCTGAGGCTCTCCGCCGGCGAAGCCATCCCTGGCGCGCGCGCGCTCGAGATCATCGCCTCGCGGCAATAATCGATAGCGAGGCTCTAGCGGCCAAACCCGGGGATGCCGAACAGGCCCGGCCGCTGCTCCGGCGGCGGAGGGGGCGGCGGTGCCGGCTGCTGCTGGATCGGTGGCAGCGGCTGCGGCGGCCGCTGCTGCACCTGCTTCGGCGCGGCCTTCTTCTGCGCCGGCGGAGGTGGCGGCGGCTTTGCCGCGGCCGGATCCGGTGCCGCGGTCGCGATGGTCTGCTGCGGCTCTTTGCAGTCGGTCAGCCAGATGTCGTAGATCGGATGCTCGACGCCGTGCAGGCCCGGGCTTGCCGCGTACATCCAGCCCGAGAAGATGCGCTTCACCTCGCCCTGCAAGGTGATCTCGTCGACCTCGACGAAGGCGTCGGTGTTGGCAGCCTCCGTCGCGGGCCGCGTGTAGCAGGCGTCGGTCTTGACCCTGAGCGCGCCGAACTGGACGGTCTCGCCGATCTCCTCGTCGAAATTGATGATGCGTCCGGTGATCTTGTCGAGACCGGAGAAGGTCGCCTTCTTGTTCACGATCTTCTGCGCCGGCGGCTCGGTCACGACCTCGTCACCCGGCTGCAGGCTCGCCGGCGTCTGCGGGACCGCGCCACCCGGCCCGCCCTTCTGCTGGGGCTGGCGCTGACCGGGCGCACCCGGAGCGCCTTGCGGACTGGGCGGAGCGATCGCGGCGGAGGGCGGCTGGTTCGGTGGCGCGAGGGTCGACCCCGGCGGCGGCGCCAGGGGCTGGGTCTCGACCGGCCCGGGCATGATATTGCCCTGCCGCCCCGGAGGCGGCGGCATCGGGCGCGACGGCAGCACGCGGCCCTGCGGCGGCAGCTCGGGCACCTCTTCATCGTCCTCGGGGATCGGCTGCGGCTGGGGCTGGCCACGCGGAATATTGCCGGGTGGCCGCAGCGGCGGCGGATCGGAGAAGATCGTGCCGATCTGCGCCTGAGCCGGCGTCGCAGCCGTCAGCGCGGTGGCGGCCAAAAGCGCCGCAAGACCGGTCAGGGAAAAGGTTTTGAACATCTCGCGCGGCTTCAACAGCGAATCGGGCTTGTTGGAACATTCTACAGGGGATACCGCCGCTCGCAGGCCCTCCGGTTAACACGCCGAATACGGCGGGGAAAGGGCGACATCCAGCCCTTCCCGACGCGGTCTGGCCAGGCCCGCCCCGGATGGGATAGTTGGAGGCCCATTCCGGGGGCCTGCCGGCCATCGCCAACACCCTGCTGAATAACTGAGATGCCCGACCGCCTCCGAACTCTCCTTGCCCTTCCCCTGCGCGGGCTGACATGGCTCGGCGGCCAGGGCACCCGCGCGGTGGCGGCCATCGCCTTCATCGCAGTCGCGGTGCCGCCGCTCGGTACGCTGCTGCGTCCCTACGTCACCGAGGCGATCTTTCTTCTGCTCTGCATCTCTTTCATGCGCGTCGATCTCGTGGCGCTGTACGGACATCTGCGCCGGCCGGCGCTGGTCGGGGCCGCCACGGCCTGGACCACGATCGGCGTGCCGCTGATCGTCGCCCTCGCGGCCTACGCGACCGGGCTCACCACGAGTTCCCCGGGCCTTGCTCTCGCGCTGATGCTCCAGGGCATGGCTTCGCCGATGATGGCCGCGCCGGCCCTTGCCGCGCTGATGGGCCTCGATGCCACGCTGGTGCTCGTGACGCTGGTGACCTCGACCGCCCTCGTGCCCTTCACCGCTTCGCTGTTCGCGGGCCTCTTCCTCGGCGGCATGCTCAGCATCTCGCCGGCCACACTCGGCCTCAAGCTGCTCGGCATCCTCGCCGCGTCGCTGCTTGTTGCGACGGTTATCCGCCGGGTCTTCGGCACGGATGCGATCCAGCGCCACAAGCAGCCGATCGACGGTCTCAACATCATCATCCTCTTGGTATTCGCCTCCGCGGTGATGGGCGATGTCGCCAGCGATCTCGTCGCCGACCCGCTGTTCACGATCGCCGTCGCGCTGCTCGCCTTTGCTGTCTATTTTGCCCTGCTCGCCGCGACGACGCTGATCTTCCGCCGCGTCGGAACCGAGCGCGCCTTCGCCATCGGCCTGATGGTGTCACAGCGCAATCTTGGGCTGATGCTGGCTGCCACCGCTGGCGCGCTGCCGGCGACGACCTGGCTCTATTTCGCGCTGACGCAGTTTCCGATTCATCTTGCGCCCTATCTACTGACGCCGATCGCACGGCGATTGACGGCGCGCGTAAGCGACACCGCGGTGGCTCCAGGCAGCGTTATATGAGTCCCTGCATCGTCGCCCTGCTGGAAGCCTCCACAGACCCGTAAGCCTCACGGATTGCGCGGTCTCTTCTTCTTGCATTCCGCCAATATCCAGTCGCGGAACGCTGTCATCGCATGCGAAAGCCTTTTGGATTTCAGGGACGTGAGCCAGTAAGATCCCAGAAACACTTCGTGGTCATAGGGACAAACCAGCCGCTTGCGCGACAGATCGTCCGCAAACAAGACGACCGGCAATAGTGCGACTCCCGCGCCTTGAGCTGCCGCATGCGCCAGGGAGACCGACGAGTCGAAGGTCGGGCCAGTCATCCGCGGTTGCCTGCATTTTGCCACCTCGAACCAGTGCGCCCACTCGCCCGGGCGATACGATCGCAACAGCACCTCCTTGTGGAGATCGACTGGATCTTTAAGGCGTTTGGCGACAACAGGCGCGCACATCGGCGTGAAATGCGCCTCGACCAGGCGCTCGGCATTCGTTCCGTGCCACGCGCCGTCGCCAAATCGAATGGCGTAGTCCAGTCCTTCGCCGCCGAGGTCCACGCGGTTGTTGTTCGCAAAGATCCTGACGTCGATATGCGGATGGCTCGAGGTGAATCTCCCCATGCGCGGAAGCAGCCAACCGGAAGCGAACGTGCCGACCACACCGATCGCCAGACTTTCGCGCATCCGACCGTTCTCGAAGCGATCCAGGACCTGGTTGATCTGGCCGAAGGCGCTGGAGATGACAGGCTGAAGCGCCTCGCCTTCTTCCGTGAGAGCAAGGCCGCGGGTCAGCCGCTTGAAAAGCTTGACGCCCAGACTCTCTTCCAAAGTCCGCACCTGCTGGCTCACGGCAGCCTGCGACACCCGCAGTTCGAGACCGGCCTTGGTGAAGCTGAGATGACGCGCGGCCGCTTCGAAGGAGCGGAGCGCGTTCAGGGGCAGATTGGAAATTTTGGCAGGGCGGCGGGCCACGTTTGATCCAAGTTTTACTTATGGATGGCCTCACGAAGCATCGTTTGTCAATTTCTGAAGCCAGACGCAAAAACTCCTCGCAATCTACGGGAGGTCTCGATGCTCACACGACGTCAATTCGGCTCATCAGCGCTTGCGGTTGCGGGAAGTCTCTTCCTGCCAAATGTCTCGGGCGCTGCGTCAGGCGAAACTGCGGCGCTCATTGAAGCCATCAAACAATTGGAACTGAAGAGCGGCGGCCGGCTCGGCGTCTCCGTGCTCGACACGGCGACGGGCGTTCCCATCCATTACAGGGGGGACGAACGCTTTCCCATGTGCAGCACATTCAAGATTCTTGCGGCGGCAGCAATACTCAAAGACGCCGGCAGCAGGCCGGAACGTCTCGAACGGCGCGTTCGGATCGAGCAGGCCGACATCGTCGAGAACTCGCCCATCACGCGCGAGCACGTGGGCGGAGAAGGAATGACGCTCCGTGAACTCTGCGATGCCGCCATAACCAGGAGCGACAACACGGCCGGAAATGCGCTTTTGAAAAACATCGGTGGCCCCGCCGGGTTGACCAGCTTTGCGCGGAGCCTTGGCGACATCCTGACAAGATTGGATCGCACAGAAACCGAACTGAACGAAGCCGCGCCCGGCGATCCCCGCGACACCACGACGCCGAATGCGATGGCCGCAAATTTCAGGCGCTTGCTGCTTGGTGACGTCCTCCTGCCGGAGGGGCGCGATCAACTCGGCAAATGGCTCATCGCCAACAAGACCGGGGATACTCGTTTACGCGCGGGCCTGCCGCAAAGCTGGCGCGTTGGCGACAAGACGGGAGCCGGTGAACACAGCACCACCAATGATGTCGCCATCGTGTGGCCGCCCGAGCATTCGCCTCTCATCATTGCGGTCTATCTCACCGGCGCATCGCTCGATTCCGGTGGACGAAACGATGTGATCGCATCCGTCGGCCGGGCAGTCGCCAAGGGTTTTAGCTGACAATCGTGTTTCCCGCCCTACCCAGCCCGCGCCGCCCGCCGCAGTGCCTGCGGCGGCTGGCCGAAGGCGCGGATGAAGGCGCGCCGCATCCGTTCGGGGTCGCGGAATCCGGTGGTTTCCGCAACGCGCTCGATCGCCTCGCGCGAGGACTGCACGCGTTCGCGCGCCACTTCGAGCCTGAGCCGCTCGACCGCCTTGGAGGGCGTCGTGCCGGTCTCGGCGGCAAAGGCGCGCGCAAAATGCCGGGCGCTCATGCCGGCGCGATCGGCGAGATCCTCCACCGAGAGCGGCGCGTCGAGATTTTCGCGCGCCCAGGACAACAGTGTACCGAAGCGGCCGTTCGGCGTCTTCAGCTCCAAGAGCGATGAGAATTGCGACTGGCCGCCGCTGCGGCGGTGGTAGAGCACGAGCTGGCGCGCGGTCTGTTGCGCGATCTCCTCGCCGTGGTCCTCGGTGATCATCGCGAGCGCGAGATCGATGCCGGCGGAGATGCCTGCCGACGTCCACACATTGCCGTCGCGGGTGAAAATCCGGTCCGGCTCGAATTTGATCCTCGGATAGCGGGCGACGAATTCGCGCGTCCGCCCCCAATGCGTGGTGGCGCGGCGGCCGTCGAGCAAGCCTGCTTCGGCCAGCACATAGGCACCGGAGCAGACGCTCGCGACCCGCATGCCACGCTTTGCGAGCCGCTGCACGAAAGCCCGCGTGACCTCACAGCGCGCGGCGTCCGCGACGCCCGTGCCGCCCGCCACGACCAGCGTCGTGATCGCGTTCGCCGATTTGAAGTCACGCGCCATCATCTCGACGCCGGACGAACTGCGCACAAGTCCGGGCTTCGCCGCCAACACGCGAATGAGAGGTGGCTTGCCGATGCAGCGGGCTGCGATCTCGAACGCCGAGATCGGGCCTGCCGCATCGAGCAATTGGAAATCCGGGAAGATCAGAATGCCGATCATGGGCCAAGCCGTCATGGTATGTCCGAAAGCGAGGGAATTATGCCATTTCGGACAAGAGGGCATCATGCCATCCTGCCGGCGTCAAGCTCGTTATTGGAGGATCTGCCGATGTCGTCACCGCTCCAGATTGGTCTGTTGGTGTTCCCACGCGTCACCCAGCTCGACTTCACCGGCCCCTTGCAGGTGTTCGCAATGGTTCCGGACGCAAAACTGCACCTGATCTGGAAGCGGATCGAGCCGGTGCCAAGCGATTCCGTGATGACGCTGACGCCGACCACGACGTTTGCGGACTGCCCTCAACTCGACGTGGTCTGCGTGCCCGGCGGCAGCGGCACCAACGACCTGCTCGACGACGAGGAGGTGCTCGACTTCCTGCGCAGGCAGGCCGGCGGCGCCAAATACGTCACCTCGGTCTGCACGGGATCGCTGGCGCTCGGCGCCGCCGGTCTCTTGAAGGGCTATCGCGCCGCCACCCATTGGAGCGCGATGGAGATGCTCGCGCAGTTCGGCACGATACCGACCAAGACGCGCGTCTGCATCGATCGCAACCGCATCACCGGCGGCGGCGTCACGGCCGGCATCGACTTCGCGCTGACTCTGGTGTCGATCCTGGTCAACCGCACCACGGCGGAAGCGATCCAGCTCCAGATGGAATACAATCCGGCTCCACCTTTCAATTCGGGCTCACCCGACACCGCGTCCGCTGAAGTGCTGGCGCTGCTGCGGGAGCGCGGCGCGCAAAACCAGGCGCGGCGGCTCGAGGCGGTGAAGCGGGCTGCGGAGCGGGTGAACTAAACTCCGATCTCGTGTCCCGGACGCGCCGCAGCGCGCAGCGGTGCGGCGCCGAGCCGGGACCCATATGTGGACGGCCACGCGGTCCGTTGCGTCATGGGCCCCGGCTCTGCGGCGCACCGCTGAACCGGACGATGCTTCGCATCTTCGGGGAAGCACTGCACTGCGTCCGGGGCTCGTTGAGCTTCGTGCTGGTCTCCAGCAGAAAAAGGCCGCTCGGTTTCCCAAGCGGCCTTTCCTGCCTTACGGCGGCTGCACATTCACATCGGGCGATTTCGGCGCTTCCAGACCGGGGGCCTATCTCCCGATCGAGTCCTTCCTCGGCGGCCGCTGCATTTCGGGAGTTGCCCGAACCGAACGCGATGGTCTCCCATCTCCGTAAGATGGGATCATTGAGCCGCATCGCCCGCGCCGGTGCAACGCCCGCGCAAGCGACATCCCCGCTGTTCCCGTTGTCCACAGCGGCGCGGCGCGGATGCATCCTGCATCCGCTTCGGACGGTGGCGGTTCGCAGCTGGGCCGAAAGACTAGCCGGGTGTCCAGGGCTGGTAATCGCCGGTCGCCTTCGGACGCCGGCCGCTGGCAAGCGTCGAGCCGGAGGGACGATAGGCCTTCGCCGTGCCGGTGAGATTCGGCTGGTGCGGCTTTTCCCACTCGCGCGGCTGGTAGTTGATCTCGGTCGGCGGAGCGTCGACGACGTGATGGATCCAGCCGTGCCAGGACGGAGGAATCCGGCTCGCCTCAGCATAGCCGTTATAAATCACCCAACGCCGCTCGAAGCCGAGCGCCGGATCGATCGCCCCGCCACGGGTGCGGTAGTAACGGTTGCCCTGCTCGTCCTGGCCGACCAGCTCTCCGTACCGCTTGGTCCAGAGCTGGGTGCCAAAAGTCTGGCCATTCCACCAGGTGAAGAATTTGAGGAAGAATTGTTTCATGCGGCAAGGGCCCTGCTTCGTCGGGCCCTGATGCCATCCGGGCAGCGAAATGTCCAGTTCGGCAGGCGTGTCGGTGCCCCTTCAAATCCGCCTGCCGCGCACGCCTCTGCCGCAAAGCGGACGCGATTCATTCATGCCCAGTACAGCAGCAGGGTCCGAGGCTCCATTCGCGCGCAAACCGGCGTGATCCCAGGAACCCCGGCGCTTTCGTAGGGTTTGCTTTCCGGGAAAGGAGTTTAACCATGAACAGTCTGAAATTCTTGAGTGCCGCCGCGGCGGTGGCGCTGGTTCTTCCGTTGGCGACGCCGAGCTTTGCCCAGAATCGTCCCGCATTGGGCGGAGGCGGCGGCGGTGCCCATGTCGGCGGCGGTGGCGGCGGTGCTCACGTCGGTGGCGGCGGCTTCGGTGGCGGTGCGCGGATGGGTGGCGGCGGCGGCGCGGCCTTCCATGGTGGCGGCGGCAATTTCGGAGGCGGCGCCGCAATGCGTCCAAGCGGCGGCAGTTTCACGGCGGGCGCAGCGATGCGTCCGAGCGGCGGCAGTTTCGCGGCGGGCCCTGCGGTCCGTCCGAGCGGCGGCACGTCCTTTACCGGCGGTGCGGCGCGCAACTTCGCAGCCGCCGGCGGCACCTGGCAGGGCCGCAGCGGCAACTGGAGCGGCGGAAATAACTGGAATGGCGGACGCTGGCATCATCGCCATGGTGGCGGCGGCTTCTGGCCGGGCTTCGCGGCTGGCGCCGCGATCGGTGGCCTCGGCTCCTACGCTTACTACGGCGGCGGGTACGGCTATTATGACGATCCCTACTACTACGACAGCTATTATGACGAGCCGACGGTTGCGGTGGTACCGGACAGCGGCGGCGACTCCGCTGCCTATTGCGCGCAGCGCTACAAATCGTACGACCCGGCCTCGGGCACCTATCTCGGCTACGACGGCCTGCGGCATCCTTGCCCGTAAGCAGGACGCCAAGAAACAAATTGCCCAGGCGTGAGGCAGAAGGCGTCGCAGCGATGCGGCGCCTTTTTCGCAATCGGCGTGTTCCTCATCGTTTCGGCTCATACCAGCGCGTGAAAGGAATAAATACAATTCGATGCAAATGGACCTTTATGCACCGAACCGTGCATATCCTATACGATCCAATCCCAAATTGACCCGACCCGCGATTCGCGGATATCACAAACCACAGTGGAGACTTCGATCACCTGGGAAGTGTCATGCCGCGTATTCTCGTGGTTGATGACGATCCGATGGTCGGCGCGACCATCGAAGTCCTCCTCCAACGTCAGGGCTTCGACGTCACGCTGACCGACGGCGGCGAAACAGGACTGGCTGCGCTGGAATCGCAGACCTTCGACGCGATGCTGGTTGACATCTTCATGCCGCACATGCGCGGCTTCGAATCCATCCGGATCTTTCACGAGCGTGCCCCGACCACTCCGCTGATCGCGATGTCGGGCTACGCCTTCGCCTCATCCGCCTTGCCCTCTCCCGATTTTCTCCGCATGGCGCTTGAACTCGGCGCAACGCGCTGCCTGCGCAAGCCGTTCACGCCGGAAGCGCTGCTGACCACGATCCAGGAATGCCTCACCGGCGGAAGCGGGAGCGCACAGAAGGACAAGAAAGAAGCCCCTTGATTCCAACGCAGCGCGTCATTCTCGGTGCTGGACTTGCCATCCTCCTGATCATCACCGCGGCCTCGATTGCCCTCGACGTCAAGTCGCGGTCCGACGCGGCGTGGGTCAATCATATCGTCCAGGTGCAGAAGAAGATCTCCGATCTGCGCGTGCTGCTGCGCCGGGCCGAGAGCGCCGCGCGCGGCTACGAGCTCTATCGCACTCCGGCCTTCGGCGATGAGTTCCAGGCGGTGCAGGGCAGGATCGCGCCGGCCCTCGCCGACCTCAAGCGCGACGTGCGCGACAATCCCGATCACGTCGCGCTGCTGGAGGGCACCGAGCCGCTGGCGCTGCGCCGGATCGACATCGCCGCCGCAGCGATGCGCCTGCGCGCCGAGAACGACCAGGCCGGCATCGCCGCGCTCAACAGCAAGGCCGAGGGCCGCGGCCTCATGGACACGGTGATGGGCAATCTCGACCATCTGAGCGCCGAGGAAGAACGCCTGCTCAACGCGCGCTCCCAGGATTCGCGCCGCACCGGCATCGTGCTGCTCGGTATCGACGTCGCCGGCGCCGTGCTGATCCTGCTGCTGGTCGCGCTGGTGATGCGCGAAAGCCGGCGCGCCACGGGGGAGCTGCAGAGCTCGCTCGAGCAGACACAAGCCGCCAAGGTGGCGCTCGAGGCGGCGGTGGCCGAGCGCACCGAGCATCTGGTCACCGCGCATGACGAGCTGCGGCTGTCGATCAACGTGCTCCAGAGCACGTTTCGCAGCATGGCGGAGGCGGTGCTGGTCATCGACGTCGAGGGCAATGTCCTTCTGTCCAATCCCGCCGCCGAGCGCATCCTGGTGCATCGCACCGGCATGAATTTGAACAATCTGCGCGCGCTGTCCGATGTGTTTCACGGCGACGGCGTCACGCCGCTCGAGGCCGACGAGCTGCCGTCGACGCGCGTGCTGCGGGGCGAGCAGTTCGAAGAGCTGGAGATGATCGTCCGCCCGCACAGCGGCAATCCTCCTCGTCATCTCATGATCAGCGGCCGGCCGATGCGGGACGGACAAGGCAACATCTCCGGCGCGGTGCTGGTCTATCACGATGCGACGACCTCGCGCGAAACGGAGCGGCAGCTGTACCAGTCGCAGAAGCTGGATGCGATCGGCAAGCTGACCGGCGGCGTCGCGCACGACTTCAACAACATGCTGACGGTCATCTCCGGCAATACCGAGACGCTGGTGGAGAGCCTGAAGGGCCAACCCGAACTTCAGCGCACGGCACGGCTGATCGACGATGCCGCCGAGCGTTGCGCCGAGCTGATCCAGCATCTGCTGGCATTTGCGCGCAAGCAGCCGCTCGAGCCGCGCAACGTCGACATCAACGCCGCGATATCAGACATCGCAAAGCTTCTGCGCCCCACCCTCGGCGAGCAGATCCAGATCGAGACCGTGCTGGAACAGGGGCCGATGACGACGCATATCGATCCGTCCCGGCTCACCAATGCCGTGCTCAACATGGCGATCAACGCCCGCGACGCCATGCCGAACGGCGGCAAGCTGCTGCTGGAGACCCACCGCGTGGTGCTGGACGAAGCCTATGCGCAGGCCAATGCGGAGGTTCGGCCCGGCCCTTACGTGATGCTCGCGGTCAGCGACACCGGCACCGGCATGCCCCCCGACGTCCAGCAGAAGGCGTTCGAGCCCTTCTTCACCACCAAGGAGGTTGGCAAGGGATCTGGCCTCGGCCTCTCCATGGTTTACGGCTTCGTCAAGCAGTCCGGCGGCCACACCAAGATTTACAGCGAGGAAGGCCACGGCACCACGATCAAGCTCTATCTGCCGCCGGGCGAAGGCGACGCGGACGTGGCAGCCAGTGTCGCGCCGCAGGCCGAAGGCGGCGCCGAGACCATTTTCGTGGTCGAGGACGACCCCTTGGTGCGCAACTTCGTCACTGCGCAGCTGCAGAGCCTCGGCTACAAGACGGTCGCCGCGTCCGACGGCAAGGCGGCGCTGGACCTGATCGAGGCCGGCCAGAGCTTCGACCTGCTGTTCACCGACGTCGTCATCCCCGGCGGCATGAGCGGTCGCGAGCTCGCCGAAGAGGCGGCAAGGCGCCGGCCGGGCGTGAAGGTGCTCTACACCTCCGGCTACACCGACAATGCCATCGTCCATCACGGCAAGCTGGATGACGGCGTGCTGCTGCTAACCAAGCCCTATCGGAGAAACCAGCTCGCCGAGATGATCCGCAAAGCGCTGAACGGCGGCGGGATGGCGGCGAGCTAGCGCGTGAACTGCGAAGGCGCGCGGCAGTCACACGATCTATGAGGTTGAGGGCCCTGGCTCAGGATGTGAGTTCCAATTGTCCTCTTGGGACGCCGTAGCTCGCCCGGATCCGCGCCGGAGGTGTTCCGACACCGCGTTATGCAACGAGTAAGGCCGTTTTGATCCCGATCGGGCTGGTCTCAAGCAAAAATGAAGCGCATCTCAAGGACAAATCGTTCCACCCGGCCCAACCTGCTGCATGCTCTCGGCGACAAATGTTGGAGCCGGGTGTCGCGACAGTCCGCTGGCGGAGCGCGATCCCGAGCGCAGTCACCAGATGCACAGCCAGGATCTTGGTCTGCGGCCGGAATTGACGGCGCAGCTTCGACAGGTGCTCGCATGAAACGACGAGAGTTCATCTTGTTGATGGGTGGAGGACTGGTCTGGCCTGCGATCGCACGGGCGGAGGGCGGAGCCAAGCTGCATCGTATCTTCTGGGTCTCGACTCAGTCCGGACCGGACCCCTTCCTGGACGGCTTTCGCGAGGGAATGCGCGCGCTGGGATACGTCGAGGGCACGAACGTAACCCTCGAGACGCATTATGCCCCTGAAAATCCGCAGGCACTGCGCAAGATCGTCTCCGAGTTGCACCGAGGGGATGTCGATCTTGTGGTCTCGAGCGGTCCGGCGACACGCGTCATGACTGCAATCACCGACGTCCCCGTGCTGTTTGCATTGAGCGGTGACCCCGTCGCTCTGGGCGTGGTGAAGAGCCTTGCTCACCCCGGCACCAATTTCACCGGCAGTACATTCCTGTCGCTCGAGCTGGCAGGAAAGCGCGTTGAGCTGCTCAAGGACCTTTATCCAAAGCTCCGAAAACTGGCGGTCTTCTCGAACACGGATCATCCGGGAGAGCCACTGGAATGGCGTGCGACTTTGGAGTCGTGCCGAAATCTTGGCATTGAGGCAGCCTACGTTCCGTTCTCTGGCGCTCGCGAAATCGAGAATGGGTTGATGGCTGCCGGCAAGGTGGACGCGGATGCTCTCCTCGTGTTTCCCGATGCTGTGACGCTGGTGCATCGTGCGAGGATTGCGGAGCTTGCAATCGCGCACCGGCTGCCTTCGATGTTTGGCTGGTCTGAATATTGTGACGCTGGAGGTCTCCTAAGTTACGGCGCAAACCAGCGCACGACCTATTTTCGGCTTGCCACTTATGCCGATCGCATCCTGCGCGGTGAAGATCCGTCAGATCTTCCGGTGATGCGTCCCGACAAGTTTGAACTGGCAGTCAATCTGAAGACAGCCAGGCTTCTGGGGATCGAGCTGGATGTGTCGTCGATCCTGTTCCGCGCCAGCAAGGTGATCTCCTGAGATAGTCATGACGGACGGTGCTGCGGACTCCTCTTCGTGTACGATGCCTCCGCGTCGTTCGCTGTTCTGCAAGTACTTCGCGACGTTGTTTGTCGCCGCGGTCGTGCCTCTGATACTCGGCGCGGCGATCGAGGCTTCTTTCGGCTACCGAGACCAGCGCCGCCAGATCAGCGCGGTGCTGCAGGCCGATGCTCGCGCGGCGTCCGACAGGATCGAGGCGTTCACCGACGGCATCCGAGATCAGCTGGGTTGGATGGTACAGCTTCCCTGGTCCGCCGGAGACGATGCCCAACATAAGATCGATGCCTTGCGCCTCCTCCAGCAGGTGCCTGCAATCGTGTCGGTTTCGCTTCTGGATGAGACCGGCAGCGAAAGGGTCTTTGTTTCCAGGCTGCTTCTGAACAGGACCGGGCGCGGCATTGATATGTCTACGGATCCCGCTGTTCTGGGCGCACGCGGCAACAAAGTCTGGTACGGACCGGTTCAGTACCAGCGAGATTCAGAGCCCTATATGAGGGTCGCGGTTGCCGGGAGCCTGCCTGCCGCGGGAATTGCGATCGCCGAGGTCAATCTCAAGCTGATCTGGGATGTCATCGCAGCCATCAGAATTGGCGAGAACGGCTACGCCATAGTTGTCGATGATTCCGGTCATCTGATCGCACATCCCGATATCAGTCGGGTTCTGCGCGGCCGCGCCAGCTCGGGCAGTTTTGGCCGGATCAAGCATCTCGTTGGCGCGGCGAGCGGAGCGGCGGTGATAACCGGGGAGCGCGGCAACCCGGTGGTGGCTCTATCCGTTCCGGCCGCCGATGTGGGATGGACGGTGATCGCGATGCAGCCAACCTCGGAAGCCTTTGCATCAATTCGCGCGGCCTTGTGGCGCTCATCGATGCTCATTGCCTTTGGTGTTCTCATCGCGCTGGCGCTCGCCTATTGGCGCGCACACAGAATGTCCGGCCCGATCAAGCAACTGGAAGAGGGCGTGGAGCGGATCAGAACCGGACAATTCGAGCATCGCATCAAGATCTTCAGCGGTGACGAGTTGCAGCAACTGGCGTTGCGCTTCAATGAAATGGCTTCTGAACTGGCGATCTCACAGCAGAAATCTGCGCGGATCGAACGGCTGAAGCAGTTCCTGCCGTCACAGGTTGCCGAATTGGTCGAGCATTCTCATGAACTGCTCGAAGGACAGCGACGTGAAGTGGCTGTCATTTTCGGCGACTTGCGCGGCTTCACGGCGTTCTCCACGCGCAATGAACCCGACGTCATCATGGCCGTCATGCGAGAGTACTACGAGGCCGTCGGCGCCGTGACGACTCGTCACGAGGCAACGCTCATCGGCTTTGATGGCGACGGCGTCATGCTCCTGGTCAATGCCCCGATCGCATGCGAACAGCCGGCAAATCAAGCGGTCCGACTCGCGATCGACCTGCAAATGACGGTGCAGTCCCTTGCCGGCAAATGGTGTGACGCCGGCCACGCTATCGGCTTTGGTGTGGGCGTTGCCATGGGACCGGCCACGGTAGGAACGGTTGGTTATGACGGTCGGCTGGACTACACGGCGATGGGAGCCGTGGTGAATTTGGCGTCGCGGCTCTGCAATCTCGCGAAGGACGCGCAGATCCTGGCTGATCCCACGATCGCCGGAAAGGTAAGGGATAGCGTTCCGTTGGCATCGCTCGGACAGCGGACCATCAAAGGCTACGACCAGGCTCTCGAAGTCTTTGCTGTCGCACCTGCTGACCTGCCGTTGAAACCGCCGGGCTCGGCACAACGCGGGCGAGAGAAAGAGCCTCAGGACCACTGATAGCCCGGCTCCGGACACCTATCGCGTCGCCAGCACCACCGCGGCCAGCGTGAAGATCAGTGCCGCGATCTGCCCTGCCCCGAGCGGCTCGCCGAGCGCGATCGCGGAGGCGACGACGCCGATGACAGGCACCGCCATGGTGCCGATCGCGGCGACCGAGGCCGGCAGGCGCGCCAGCGCGGCGAACCAGCTGACATAGGCGATGCAGAACTGCACCACGGTCGAATAGATCAGCAGCCACCAGCCAAGCGGCGTCACCTTGTCCAGATGCGTGGTCTCGACCAGGAGGCCGACGATCGAGATGGGCAGGCAGCCGATCCCGATCTGCCAGGCCGCAGCGGTGATCGGCGGCAGACGGATCGGGTACTTCTTCGAGAAGACCGTGCCGACGGCAAAGCCGAGCGCGCCGGCGAGCGCCATGATGATGCCAGGCGCCTTCTCCGCGCTGGCGGCGATGCCATTGCCGCCCATGATGGTGGCAAGGCCGGCAAAGGCCAGCACCAGCCCCAGCGTGCGCAACACCGTCGGCCGCTCGCCCAGCACCGGCCAGGCGATGATCGAGGCCCAGACCGGCATGGTGTAGGCGATCAGTGCCGCCTCGCTCGCCGGCAGCCAGAGCAGCGCGAGGCCCATCAGCACCATCCAGCCGGTGACGTTGAGCACCGCCGCGGTCAACAGGCGCGGCCAGATCGCAGGCTCCACCTTCAGGCTCTGCCGGCGCGTCACCGCGAGCAGCGCCAGCAGCACCGCCCCGAGCACGCCGGTGACCCCGCGCAAGGTCAGCGGCGGCAGCTCGGCGAGCAGGAATTTCGTCACCGGCCAATTGAAGCCCCAGCCGATCGAGGTGATCGCAAGGAACATCAAGCCGGCCGGGGCGATGCGCGGCCGCGCATCCCGGCGGGTCGAATCATGCATGGGGGTAATCCGGCAAAATCTGAAGGTCAGCTTGGCCCGGATTCGCCCCCCAAACCACCACCTCGGCGGGCATGCCTGCTCTCACCTTCCGTAGGGCTACGTGAGTCCCGCTGACGCAATCCCGGTCCCGAAAAATATACCTGCCCTGTGAACAGCGGGATGAAGGGCCCGCATCGCCACGGGATGCAAATTTTTTCGGTTGGGAATCCCTGAGGACTCACTGATACTTGGCCCCACAACAGGCGCGGCGAAGCCCCCTGTTATCCCCCGCAATCCACCATATTTAGTATTTGATTCAGGAACTCGCACTAGTTCTTGACGGGCGCAACGGAGAGTCCTAGCTTTCGGTCCGTTCGGCGCGAGTGAGTTTGCGTCCCGCCGGCACTCCCCCAAAGGGTCTCGCAAATCGGCACTCCGCCAGCCAGCCAAAGGCTGCGGAATGAGGGCTTGTCTGCCCTCGAAAGGCGGACTCTTCGGGCGCCAGAACGGGCCGGCAACAGGTTCGGATGGCATCGGTAGACGTTGTGACAGTGGGGCGTTGAACGCATGTCGCGCACATCCCCTTGGGGGCGGATGGGTGTGGACGTGCCGGCGGGATGATCGATGCAACGCATCGAGATCGCGTCGGGAAAAACAGGGCCGGGATCCACCGGCTGAACTGCGGTGCCCAAGGCCGAACGGCCGAAGGCGCCCGCGCGATGCAATGACGACCCGGCACGCCCACAACGAGGGGCGGGACCGGTCAAAGAAAAGGACGGGGCAAGACGATGCGGATTGAGCGGCGCCACACCACGGTAGGACAGTCACCTTATGCGGGAATCGAATTCCGCCTGACCACGTCGGAGATTCGCAATCCCGACGGCTCGGTCGTGTTCAAGCTCGACAATGTCGAGGTGCCCTCCGAGTGGTCGCAGGTCGCCTCCGACGTGCTGGCCCAGAAGTATTTCCGCAAAGCCGGCGTTGCCGCGCGCCTGAAGAAGGTCGAGGAGGAATCCGTCCCCTCTTTCCTGTGGCGCTCCGTGCCCGACACCGACGCCCTCGCCGCGCTGCCCGAGAAAGAGCGCTATGTCAGCGAGCTCAGCGCGAAGCAGGTGTTCGACCGCCTCGCCGGCTGCTGGACGTATTGGGGCTGGAAGGGCGGCTACTTCAGCTCGGACGAAGACGCGCAGGCCTTCTACGACGAGCTCCGCTACATGCTCGCCATGCAGATGGTGGCGCCGAACTCGCCGCAATGGTTCAACACCGGCCTGCACTGGGCCTATGGCATCGACGGCCCCGGCCAGGGCCACTATTACGTCGACCCATTCACCGGCAAGCTGACCAAGTCCAAGTCGGCCTACGAGCATCCGCAGCCGCACGCCTGCTTCATCCAGGGCGTCGGTGACGACCTCGTCAACGAAGGCGGCATCATGGACCTCTGGGTCCGCGAGGCGCGCCTGTTCAAATACGGCTCCGGCACCGGCTCCAACTTCTCGCGCCTGCGCGGCGAAGGCGAAAAGCTCTCCGGCGGCGGCCGCTCGTCCGGCCTGATGAGCTTCCTCAAGATCGGCGACCGCGCTGCGGGCGCGATCAAGTCGGGCGGCACCACGCGCCGCGCCGCCAAGATGGTCGTCGTCGACGTCGATCACCCCGATATCGAGACCTATATCGACTGGAAGGTGAAGGAGGAGCAGAAGGTCGCCGCCCTCGTCACCGGATCCAAGATCAACCAGAAGCACTTGAAAGCCGTGCTGAAGGCCTGCGTGAACTGCGAAGGCTCGGGCGACGATTGCTTCGATCCCGAGAAGAACCCTGCCCTGCGCCGCGAGATCAAGCTCGCCCGCCGCAGCCTCGTGCCCGACAACTACATCAAGCGCGTCATCCAGTTCGCCAAGCAGGGCTACAAGGACATCCAGTTCGACACCTACGACACCGACTGGGATAGCGAAGCCTATCTCACCGTCTCCGGCCAGAACTCCAACAACTCGGTCTCGCTGAAGGACGACTTCCTGCGCGCGGTCGAGACCGACGGCGACTGGAATCTGACGGCTCGCACCTCCAAGAAGGTGACGAAGACGCTGAAGGCGCGCGACCTCTGGGAGAAGATCGGCTACGCCGCCTGGGCCTCGGCCGATCCGGGCCTGCATTTCAACACCACGATGAACGACTGGCACACCTGCAAGGCGTCCGGCGACATCCGCGCGTCCAACCCGTGCTCGGAATACATGTTCCTGGACGACACGGCCTGCAACCTCGCCTCCGCGAACCTGCTGACGTTCTACAACACCACGACCAAGCGCTTCGACGTCGAGGGCTATGAGCACCTGTGCCGGCTCTGGACCATCGTGCTCGAAATCTCCGTGATGATGGCGCAGTTCCCGTCGAAGGCGATCGCCGAGCTCTCCTACGAGTTCCGCACGCTCGGCCTCGGCTACGCCAATATCGGCGGCCTGCTGATGACCATGGGCCTGCCCTATGACTCTAAGGAAGGCCGCGCGCTCTGCGGCGCGCTGACCGCGGTCATGACAGGCATCACCTACAAGACCTCGGCCGAGATCGCGGCCGAGCTCGGCACCTTCCCCGGCTACAAGAAGAACGCGGCGCACATGCTGCGCGTGATCCGCAACCACCGCCGCGCCGCGCATGGCCAGGCGAGCGGCTATGAAGCGCTCAGCGTCAACCCGGTGCCGCTCGACGTCGTCTCCTGCCCGCAGGCCGACCTCGTCAGCCATGCGCAGGCGGCCTGGGACGCGGCGCTCGAGCTCGGCGAGAAGCACGGCTATCGCAACGCCCAGACAACGGTGATCGCGCCCACCGGCACGATCGGCCTCGTCATGGATTGCGACACCACCGGCATCGAGCCCGACTTCGCGCTGGTGAAATTCAAGAAGCTCGCCGGCGGCGGCTACTTCAAGATCATCAACCGCGCGGTCCCCGCGGCGCTGCGCGCGCTCGGCTATCGCGAGAGCGAGATCGCGGAGATCGAGGCCTATGCCGTCGGCCATGGCTCGCTGGCGAATGCCCCCGGCATCAACGTCACCACGCTGAAGGCCAAGGGCTTCACCGATGAAGCGATCGCCAAGGTCGAGAAGGCCCTGCCGACCGCCTTCGACATCAAGTTCGCCTTTAACAAGTGGACCTTCGGCGAAGACTTCATCCGCGACCAGCTCGGCATCGGTGCCGAAGCCATCGCCGCCCCCGGCTTCGACCTGCTCCAGGCCGTCGGCTTCACCAGACGCGAGATCGAGGCGGCCAACGTCCACATCTGCGGTGCGATGACGGTGGAAGGTGCCCCACACCTCAAGGCCGAACATTATGCCGTGTTCGACTGCGCCAATCCCTGCGGCAAGATCGGCAAGCGCTATCTGTCGGTCGAGAGCCACATCCGCATGATGGCGGCGGCGCAGCCCTTCATCTCGGGCGCGATCTCCAAGACCATCAACATGCCGAACGACGCCACGGTGGAGGACTGCAAGTCCGCCTACATGCTGTCGTGGAAGCTCGCGCTGAAGGCCAACGCGCTCTATCGCGACGGCTCAAAACTCTCGCAGCCGCTCAACTCGCAGCTCATCAGCGATGATGAGGACGAGGACGATGCCGTCGAGCAGCTCTTCGAGAAGCCGATGGCCGCGCGCGCCACCCAGGTCTCGGAGAAGATCGTCGAGAAGCTGGTCGAGCGCATCGTCGTGATGCGCGAGCGCGAGAAGATGCCTGACCGACGCAAGGGCTACACCCAGAAGGCGGTCGTCGGCGGCCACAAGGTGTACTTGCGCACCGGCGAGTATGACGATGGCCGTCTCGGTGAGATCTTCATCGACATGCACAAGGAAGGCGCGGCGCTGCGCTCCTTCATCAACAACTTCGCCATCGCGGTGTCGCTCGGCCTGCAATACGGCGTGCCGCTGGACGAATATGTCGACGCCTTCACCTTCACCCGCTTCGAGCCGGCGGGCCCCGTGCAGGGCAACGACAGCATCAAGTACGCGACCTCGATCCTCGACTACGTCTTCCGCGAGCTCGCGGTGAGCTATCTCTCTCGTTTCGACCTCGCCCACGTCGATCCCAACGAGACGGGTTTTGACGCACTCGGCAAGGGCGTCGAGGAAGGCAAGGAGCCGGACGAGGACGGCGGCCACCACGCCACCAAGCTGGTCTCGCGCGGCCTCACCCGCTCCCGCACCGACAACCTCGTCGTGATGCGCGGCGGCTCGACCGCGGTCTCGCAAGGCAACGACAGCGCCCCCGCCGGCGGCAGCAAGGTCACTGCGCTCGCCGCGCACGGCACGTCGGCTCGCGCCGGCGACGCCATCGAAGGCGCCGTCGCCCTGAAGCAGGAAGTCCAGCACGATCTGTCTCCGACGGAGAAGCTCGAGCAGCTGCAGTGGAGCAAGGCCGGCACCGCCGCCACCGCCGCCCCCACCAAGGCCGAGCGTCGCGCCGAAGCCAAGGCCAAGGGTTATGAGGGCGAGATGTGCTCGGAGTGCGGCAACTTCACGCTGGTGCGGAATGGGACCTGCATGAAGTGCGATACGTGTGGCAGCACGACGGGGTGCTCGTGAGGAGGTAGGTCGCGCGCAACGATGTAATGCCTGGGCTTGCCCGGGCATCCACGAAGGGCGGCCGAAAGGCCGCCCTTTTTGTGTAGTCCCAGCGAAACGGCTTCAAGACCGAGCGGGTTTTTCACCGGATCCGGTGGAGCCCCAAAGACGAGAGAGATCGCGCTGAAGGCGTTTTGCATCCTCACGCGCCTTAAGCGCATTTCGATAGGCGCGGTTCATGATCTCCGTCCCTCGCCACGATCGGTCGCGTGGATCATGTGATACATCACTCGCCCGCCACGTTCCCTACTGTAGATCGGCCATCCGAAAGCGTGCTTGTATCCAAGTTCGTCTTTCATGCGCTTGCAGAACAGCTTCATCCGATCAAACGAATTCATACCGAGCAATTGCTTGTAGCCTAAAGTTACAGTGAAGTGCACCTAAGCACTAAATTCGTTTGCTATCGCCGGATCGGCTACTTAGGCCTGTCACCGAAATTGCAGTTTGTTCCGGGCTCGATGCTCATCAATACCCGTCCGCCGAAATTGCCTTTGCGGTCGAACGCTTCACCCCTAAACTCCCAACCTCATCGGCATGGGTTCCGACGGGCCCGGTAGAAGCGGAGTAGAAGTCATGCCCAAACCGGAAAGCTTCCCGATCGAGAAGATCTTCGTTCCCACGAAGCAGAAGAAAGCTGTCAAGCCCGAGATCGTCGGGGAGATCGCCGAAAGTATTCTGGAGATCGGACAACAGGCCCCGATTTCCGTTCGGCTCGACGGAGACCGCCTCGTTCTGGTCGAGGGACTGCATCGGCTCGAAGCCTGCAAGGCCCTCGGCGAGACAACCATTATCGGTGTCCTGGTCCCGGCGGAGCTTGCTCTACACAAGCCGCTGCTCGCCGACGGACCTGAAGTCGAGGCCGAGCGCATCAAGATGGCGCGGTTGAAGCAGCTGCGCCTGGAGAAGGAAGCCGCCGAGGCATCGATGGCTGCGTTGAAGGGCACTGGCACAACGGACGCGCCGCGCACTCGTTCGGCGAAAGGCGTCCGCGACAATCCGAAGGCATCGGCGGGCCGGACTGCGAAATCGACACCGAAAACATTGTCGGACTGGATCACGCAGCAAAAGAGCAGCGGGGGCCGCTATTGATTGTCGGCGCCAGAATTTCGGTGCCAGCGCGCGACGGCAATCCCGCAGCTTTCTGGATCAGCGGCTTTTTGGCCGGATGCATCAAAATGCAGCGGCAAAATCTCACCACATGGCCGCCACGCAAGCGACAGCCCACAATCGCGATTTCAGCGCAAACGCGGCGGAGGCTCGCGGCTTCATCGATATTCAGGAGCCATTTGCAATGTTGAGTGCGGCGGACAACAAGCCAACGGGAAAATCCGGCCGGCGCGGCGGGAAGAAGAAGGCCGGACAACGCACCGGGGCCGGCGGGCAACGCGCAACTGCGGCGCATCAATTGCCGGATGCCTCGGCGGAGACCAGGCAAGAGACAGAACAAGAGCCGAGCCGACAGATCAGTGCGGAGGTACCTTCGGCTGCAGCCTTGCCGGACGAGACTTCCGGGATGGAGATCGCTGCAAGCCCGCCCGTCGCACCGGTCGAACCGTTCCAGGCCAGCACGCAGGCGATCGCCGACGCCTATAGCGGCTACATCAAGACGTCGCTTGAGCGAGCCTGGAACTTCCTGGGAAAGCTCGCGATGGCGCGTTCACCCGTCGAGGCGTTTGAGCTTCAGATGGAGTACGCGAAACAGGCGTGCGACTCGTTTGTCGCCGAATCCCAGAAGATCGCCGAGTTGCATGAACAATTGACCAGACAAAGGGTCATGCATTTCGAGGGGTTCGTGGCCAAGCTCACCCAGACCACGCTCGAAATCCGTGCGATGCGTCACTAACGGCAGCTGCGCATTGCGGGTCCGGAAGCCCCTGGGATGAGCAGTATCCTTGCGAAACCCATCACTCGTTGATGGGCTTCGCTCCGCTCGACATCCTACCTGCTCCGTCCGGCCGGCCGTTATGTCCAGTCAGTGCATGGACTTAACTTAAGGACCGCCTGGAGTTCAATACCCTGACTTCGAGCCGGTGGTCGGCCTCGTGCTCGCGCCGGTGGTCTGACCTGGAGCGTAGCTCGACGCGCCGGGGCTGGCGCTCTTCGAGGCCCTCACGTGGCGCATCGCGTGATGCTTCTTCTTATGCCCGGGAGCGTAGCTGGAAGCGCCCGGCTCGCCCTTCTGGGAACCCATTTGCTGCATCTCCTGACCTGGCGCCTTGCTCGATACACCCTGAGCAAACACGGCTGGCGCTGCAGCCATGACAACGGCAGCAGCGAGCGCGATGATCCTTGCCTTCATGTTGTCCTCCTCTGACAAGCCCCCCAAGGAAAACGGAATGAGCCAGCGCCCGTTCCCCTCGGCGAACGTTCATGGCGAGAACAGCGCTGCTCAACTGGTCCTTTCGCCGCCGCAACGCCATGAATGGGCTTTTTCGAAACAGCTCATGCCGCAAGGCAAAACCGATCACGGCTGTTCGATCAGCATCGGTGAGCCGAGCTCCTCGAAGCGAAAGAGCTGAAACACCCGCTGGCCATTGAAGTCGAGCACTCTCAAATCATCGGTCTCGTGCAGGTTGCTTTCAACCGCCTGAAAGTGCCCACCGTAGCGCTCCCTGGCGAGCGACAAGGGAACCTCGAACGCGACAAACTTGCCGATACCTTTTTGCCTGAGCACCCCAAGAAGTTTCAGGTCGTTCAGGGACTCATGCGAGGTGAGAACAAGCAGCGGACCGCTCGCCGTAAGCAGCAAAAGCGATTTCATCGGATCCTCCTTTGCACCTACCTGATCTTCGCCAGGCACTCCTTCAGGCGCTCCAGCTCCGTACGAACCTGTGCCTCCATGGCGTCTTGCAATGCGAGGATGCCCCTGCTGGACAATTCTGCAGAGGCCTTTCTGTCCAGATTCTGCTTCCAATCCCGGATGCCTTGCTTCGTGGCCCGTTGGGCCTCCGACGTCGTCTTGGCGTATTCCTTCATGCAGGCGTCGGCCATTGAGCATGTCTGGCACTCCTGGGCGGCGGCCGGACTTGAAAGGAGCAGGGCGAGTATCGCCGTAGGGATCCTCATTGCGATTCCTCCCGCGACAGCATAGCACGTCGCAGGGATGCCTGGGGAAGCAGCCCCCGGCTGTTTCAGCGCCGGAAGATTCAAAGCGATCGCGCGACAGCGCGATGTCGCGCATCGTGTGCCGGGCCTGCCATAATTTCTCCTTTGCGCACGCGTTGTGTCTGATAGCGGCGAGACCTATCCTTCCAGTGATCGGACTGCCTCCCATTGACCCCCGACCGGATGGAGAGCGCATCGATGCCTGACACGAACGACCATAAACCTGATACCGGCAAGACCGATGACGCCAAGCCTGATACCGCCAAGCCGGATGCGGCGCGCGGCGACGGTGGGCTGGCGCGGGCCTACGACCGGATCAAGAGCGCAGAAGAAGAGCTTGCGCGGTTGGACCGGCTGGTTTCCGGAATGGAACGCAACAGCGAAGCTCCGCGGACCTCGCACGCAAGCGCCGCCGCGACGGCAGCCGCCACTTCCGCAAACAAGGCGGCGGCGGCTGATGCCAAGCCTCTAAACTCCAAGCCTCTAAACACCAAGCCTCGCGATCAGGGCCTGAAGGGAGACAGGGCCATGATGCGCGCTTTGGCTATTCTCGTGCTGGCGATCGGCCTGCTCGGTGCCGCCGTCGCTTCGCAATATGGCGACGAGGCCATATCGATCCGCAAGTCGATCATGGCGCGCTGGGCTCCGCCGGCCGCGAGCAGCTCGCCGCAAGAGTCTGCGGCGGAAACTCCGGCGCAGCCGTCGACGGTGCTGCTGGCGGCTGCGGATGAGCCGAGCCCGGTGCCTGCGCTGCCGGGGCCCAAGGACTCGGAAAGCGCTCCGAAGTCTGCCGCCACGGCGGCCGAGCCGTCATCGTCCGAGCTCGCGCAATCGCTCAAGGCCATCACGAGCGAGCTTGCGAACATCACCGGCAAGCTCGAGCAGCTGAAGAGCCGCGGCGAACAGGCCCTGCGCGACCAGGCCGACACCATCGAGCAGCTCAAGGCCGCGCAGGCAAAGGATGCGGCGGACAATGCGCGCCTCGCAGCCCAGGTCCAGGCGCTGCAAACGCAACTGAGTGCGTCATCGGCGTCATCCGCCTCTGCAGGCGCCAAGCCCGTCGTGCGCAGCGTGGTGAGCAACGATGCGGCTGCGCGCGCCCGGGCGCACGTACCAGACGCCGCGCCACGGCGGCCCAGGCCGCCGCCGCGAGGCCCCTGGATGCCGCCGCCCTATATGGCCGACCCTTATTACGGCGATCCGGATTGGTGAGCCCGCAAGGCGCCGGCTTGCTTCTCGCACGCGCGATCGGGTTTGACGCCTGACGAGCTGCGGCTTCGGCTCGCCCTCGATGGACGGCGTAAGTCGCGCAAGTCTACCGTCCAGCCGAGCGAAGGTCTTCTGCGACGCCGTCAAATGCGTTCTGCACGGCGACAGCCTCCGCCCCACCCTGCTCCGCATCCGACGTTTGCTGACGCTTGCCGACGCCAAAAATATCCTGCACCAGCCCGAGCTTGCCCAGCCCCAGAATAATCAACCCATTAATATCGACCTCGTACCACGCATGCGACAGATACGCATCCCGCGGAAACCGGTGATGGTTGTTGTGCAGCCCTTCGCCGAATGTCAGCAGCGTCGTCACCAGCTCGTTTGTCGTGCCGTCGTTGGTCTCGAAGCGGCGGTAGCCGTAGCGGCCGTCGCTGTGGCAGACCGAGTTTACCAGTGAGGTGGCCATGGTCATGAGGTAGCTGCGGAACAGGCCGGAGAACAGGATGCAGCCGATCATCGTGTGCACGCCGCCAAAGGCGTAGCCGATGGCGGCGGGAATGATCAGCCCCGACAGCGCGTACCAATACCAGCGCGTCCTGGTGAAGAACATCGCGATCGGGTCGGCCAGGATGTCCTTGGCGTAGCAGGTGGCATCTGTGGTCTCGCGGTCCCACACCCAGCCGCCCTGCGCATGCGACATGCCCTTGGCGAAGCTGGTGTAGGGGTTGCCGGCGCCGTCGTAATAGGGGCTGTGGACGTCGCCGGGCCTGTCGGAGTGAAGATGGTGCCGCCGGTGGTTGCTCACCCATTTCAGGATCGAGCCCTGCACGGCCATGGTCGCGAGCGCGGCGAAGATCGTCCGCATCACCGGACCGCAGCGAAAGCTGCGGTGCACGAAGTAGCGATGCATGAAGCCGATCCCGATCGTGGACAGCACGAAGGTGCCGCCGAAGACGGAAAGCTCCACCCGGCCGATGCCTTGCCAGAAGGCCCAGACCAGCGCCGCGACCGAACCGCCGATCATGATGGCGAAGGAGATGTAGGAATCGCGAAACTTGGCGTCGACCACCGGGCCTTCGGTGAGCACGCCCGGGGGCATTTTCCGCTCCGAAAGCTGCTCGGACGCCACGCTCTCAACCACGGTCATTTCAGCCGATCCATTCCCGCAAAATGCACTCTTCTGCGGTGCAGCGTACAGCCGGGGGTTGTTTTGAGCAAGGACCCGGGGCGACGAGCGCGGAGCTGCGGCCTTGAGGGCGTAACCCACCTCTTTCGTGTCTCGGGTGATAAACAATGATGGGTTACGCTGGCGGACTTGGCGCAGCCGCGAGCTAACCCACCTACTGACCCGATGTATCTCGACCGCAATGCCACCGGCGTTCGCGCCTGCGCCGGCGACAGCGGCTTGCCGCGGATGACCGCGGTTAGCAAACGAGCGTAGATCCTATGGGTGACGGTGGTCAGAGGTAAGTTGAGTTGACGACCACCAACTCACCCGTAGGATCTACGAACGAGCTACGCTCTACGTCCGCCTCACGGCATCTCGCTCATCGTCACCTTGGCGGCGATCCCGGTCAGCTCGGGCTCTTGCGGCGCAAGCTCCTCATCGGATGATGGGCCGAACGAGACCTCAGTCATTCTGCGCTTGACCTGTTCGCAGGTCTTGCGCACGTCCTCGGTGAACAGCGCGCATTCTTCGATGCGCTTGAAGATCTTCCGTCCCTCTTCACGATACCCCGCCGCCGTTTCTCGCATGAAGGCGATCGCATCATGAACCTGGGCCGTCAGCGCCTCGCATTTTTGCGCGGCGTCGATCAACTCGGTGCCCATGGCCTCGATCTCTTTTGCAGCGGACTCATAGTCGCGAATGACCGCCTCTGCACTGAGTGCGCCGACGCGCGACACACCCGCTGTGTGCTCGACGTAATCAGGTAGAGCAATTGAAGTAATAGGGCTTCCCGAACGGACCGACGCAATGTCCGCCTCGAGTTGGACCAAGTTCACGCCGTCCCGTCTGCGCAATTGTTCGACACTTGCCATCACTGATCCTCTCAATACGCGCCCAGAACCCCAAGCAGCATTGGGTTTATTACGGGGATAAGTGTCGTTCTACTCCGATGTATTGTTGACAGTCGCAGCTTTGCCATTTTTTCCCAATCGCGGACGGCACACGCAGAGATAATGGCTTATCGGAGTTCAACTTCCCCGTGTCACGTTTGGTGAAGACGGTAATTGCGCAAGAACTCGGCCTCTAAATCAGTCCGTATGAATGGTTGAGCGAGCCTGGCCCGGATCGAAGCGTGGCAAATCGAGGGCTGTGCCGCACGCGCAGGGCCTCTATCGGCGCTTTGCGCCGACAGCAAGCTACTCGGTTTGACGTGTGGCGTCGGTCGATCACCACATGCCGCAGCCGTGATGGTTACTCACCACCAATACGGCCACCGCCATCCCTCATAGCGAACGTACGACGGCACTAGCGGCGGACCATAGGGATCGACCCGGTCGTCTTCAGGACGATAACGATATCGTGGAACAATATTGTAATCCCACGGCGTCGGCCGGAGCACCGGCGCCGTGACGATCAGCCGCTGCTGCGGCTCACGAACGACGACAGCCTTCCGCGTCCGGGCTTCAGCGCCTGATATTCCAAGGCTGCCCAGCACCAGCGCCGTTCCGATCGCACACGCGATGGTTTTATTCATGCGTTGGTCTCCTTCGCCAAGAGAGTGCAACAGGGGTGCAAAGCAAGGCAAGCGAATTCGCGCTGGATATCGCATGAATGCCCGTTGTCGGCCTTCGCACCCTCTCCAACGCATTGCGAGGAGCTCGCGACAAAATTGCGTAGCAATTTTGCGCTGATGCGACGAAGCAATCCAGACTGTCGCGGCGAAAAGCACACTGGATTGCTTCGCTTTGCTCGCAATGACGGACAGTCTGACAGCGAGCGTGCGAGGACTCACGCCGCGCCGACGTCTTCAGGCGCCGCGCCGGCCACGAGCCCGTCGAGACCGACCAGCAACAAATCCGCGATGT
>Ga0209389_1000114_pt1 | contig 72204 bp, 87 predicted proteins | sample CowpearedBW_FD_187526 | JGI IMG/M metagenome (GOLD analysis project Ga0209389, IMG submission 187526) | Root nodule microbial communities of legume samples collected from California, USA - Cow pea red BW (SPAdes) (version 2) | ecosystem: Host-associated > Plants > Roots > Nodule | place: USA... | reverse complement strand
AACACGGAGAACCGGTCGAAAAAGCTCTCCGTACATGATTTTTCGGTCACTTTTCGTCCAATGACGCTGTAGGTGCCTGGAAAATTGCAACTTGCCGCGGCTGCACGACAAGTTGATCGGAGCATCCCTAAGGGAGCCGGAAAGTAAATCCATAAGGAGCTGTCCTATGAATCGCCTAAAAGTCCTTTTCTTTGTGAGCTCGATATTTGTCTCGTCTTTTGCGTTGGCTGAAGGTGGCGCAGACCGGATCGCGGAGCGTATGGAGAGCCTGCGCGACAAAGCAGAAGCAACCTTGGTACAAGCTGAAAAAGCCCCTGAAGGACAGCGCCATGTACACATGGCCGAGCATATGAAAATGCTGGGCGAAATCATGAGCCAGCTCCATCAAGATCACCCAAACGCATCAATGTCACCTCAGCAGCACCTCGCCTGGATGGAAAAACACGACGCCATGGTTGATGACGTTTTGAACCAAATGCAGCGCGAGCACAAACTGATGCTTTCTGAGAACCATCAGTAACCGAATACCTCCGACGGGGCTCTTTGAAACGCTCCGCTAGACACGGCGTCATCTGGGCGCCGTGTTTTCTCAGGAAAACTGACAGAAATGTAGTGTTCAAGTCAGTTAACGGGCAGCTCTATCCCTTTAGCATAGCTAGTGTTTTCCACTTGCTCTCGAGGTCACCATGAAAACTAAGCTCATTAGTCCAGTTATTGCGGCAATCACCCTACTCCTCGGCGCTACGGCGATGGCCAGCGTAGGTCATGGGAAAGAGGATATCGGTCAGCCTGGAGTCGCCTCAGAGGTCACTCGCACGGTTGATGTGGAGATGGGTGATATTTTCTTCAAAACTAAAAGCGTCGACGTAAAGCCCGGTGAAACGGTTCGCTTTGTACTTCACAACAAAGGGGCGTTGCTGCACGAGTTCAATATCGGCCAAGCCGCTGCTCACGCGGCGCACCAAAAAGAAATGGCGAGCATGTTCCAGAATGGAACGCTTACACCCACCGGAACTGGAAAAATGTCGGGCAATATGGGCCATAGCATGGGAGGCATGAAGATGGTTGGAATGGAACACAACGACCCGAATAGCGTGCTGATCGAGCCAGGGGCAACCAAGGAGTTGATCTGGACCTTCAACAACACAACTGGACTTCAATTTGCCTGCAACGTGCCAGGTCATTACCAGCCGGGGATGGTCGGTCAATTTGACTTGAAGTAAGCCTGAACCGACCGTTAAAACCGCGTCGACGCAAGAGTTCGCTATGCTCTGAGGCAGAGATCAGAGCAACACGCTCACAAACGGGTCTAGATCATGGATAACCATCAGCATCCGGCTGGAGGCACCTCCCCACCATTTTGGAGGCGCAAAACAGGCGTTGTACTGATCATGCTCGTTGCGATCGGTGCCTTTTACGGGGTGCGGGAACATTTCACCCACGTTTATCCGTATTTGCCCTACCTCATCCTGTTGATCTGTCCATTGATGCATTTTTTTGGGCATGGACATGGCGGACATGCCCATGGCGATCAGGCAGGAACCAACAAGGAAGAGAAATAGCTATGCCCACTACACCGAGCCACCACGATCACGGTCCCGCCCACGCTGCCTCGCCCCATGACGGTGATCTACGTGACCCGGTGTGCGGTATGGCGGTTACACCTCCAAGTAAATTTGGCGAGTCTTACCAAGGACAGACGTATCAATTTTGTAGCCAGAAATGCCAAGAGAAATTTCGGGCAGATCCAGAACGCTACATTGGTAATCATCCCAGCGCTGAACCCAGCAGCGCCGCTATAGAGCCCGCGCTACAGGTAGCCACTGAGTTTACCTGTCCTATGCACCCGGAAATAAGACAGCCAGGGCCCGGCAATTGCCCTAAATGTGGCATGACATTAGAGCCGGTCATGCCCGCGCTTGATGACGTTGACAAAACCGAGCTCCGTGATTTCACGCGCCGCTTTTGGTGGTCTCTGCCTTTAACCGTGATAGTGACCGTTCTAGCCATGGCGGGCCATTCATTACAACTCTTCCATGGTTCGGTTCAAAACTGGATCGAGTTTGCTCTTGCGACGCCGGTCACCTTATGGGCAGGTTGGCCCTTTTTTGTAAGGGCCATAGCAGCTGTTAGAAATCGCAGTCCAAATATGTGGACACTGATAGGTTTGGGTACTGCCGCAGCGTATCTTTACAGCATCGCGGCAACCCTATTTCCCCAAAGTTTTCCCACCACCTTCATGCAAGATGGACGCATCGGCGTCTACTTCGAAGCCGCTGCGGTCATCATCTCGCTCACCTTGCTTGGGCAAATTCTTGAGCTCAAAGCACGTTCACAAACCTCCGCCGCCATTAAGTCCCTTCTAGGCCTTTCTCCCAAAACTGCACGCAAGATCAACGCTGATGGTCAGGAGGAAGACATTCCTCTTACCCATGTTCACTTGGGAGACCATTTGCGGGTCAGACCTGGTGAAAAAGTGCCAGTTGATGGCTCTGTACTCGAGGGAGAAAGTGCGGTGGATGAATCCATGCTCACTGGTGAACCTGTGCCGGTAATGAAAAGAGCAGGGGATAGTTTGATCGGCGCCACGCTTAATACTCATGGAAGCTTGGTGATGAAGGCGCAAAAGGTCGGCGCCGACACCATGCTGTCGCAGATAGTACAAATGGTCGCTCTAGCCCAACGCTCCAAGGCGCCAATGCAACGAATGGCCGACTCGATTGCCGGCTACTTTGTGATGGGGGTTATCGCGATTGCGTTGCTGACACTCTTAGGCTGGGGGCTATTCGGTCCGGAACCCAGCTGGGTCTTCGGCCTGATAAACGCTGTTGCCGTACTTATCATCGCTTGCCCCTGTGCACTGGGTCTCGCAACGCCCATGTCGATCATGGTTTCGACAGGTAAAGCCGCCAGTATGGGTGTGCTGTTCAGGGATGCCAGTGCCATTGAAAACCTTTGCAAGATCGACACACTGATTGTCGATAAAACGGGGACCCTGACAGAGGGACGGCCGGTATTTCACAGTGTGGAGGCCACACCCGATTTCAACTCACACGATGTGCTTCAACTGGCCGCTAGCCTTGATCAAGGCAGCGAACATCCTTTAGCTCATGCCATCGTCGATCACGCCCGAACTGAAAATGTTGCGCTCACCAAGCCTGAATCGTTTGAGTCCGGATCGGGGATCGGAGTCAGTGGCCTCGTTGATGGCAAGAAAGTACAGCTGGGCAACACTGCACTGATGGAAGCTGCCGGCGTGAGCACAAAGGTCTTACAAGACCGTGCAGAGTTGTTGCGCCTTGAAGGCATCAGCATCATCTATCTAGCAGTTGACGGGGTCTTGGCAGGATTACTGGCGGTCTCAGACCCGATAAAACCGACCTCTAAAGAAGCAGTCACCAAGCTTAAGGCTGATAACGTAAAAATCATCATGGCCACGGGAGACGGGCTCACCACCGCACGTGCTGTCGCCAAGGAGATGGGTATTGAAGAGGTTCATGGTGAAGTGAAACCTCAGGACAAAGAGCGCCTGGTGGCGGACCTCCAGCAATCCGGTCGAAAGGTTGCCATGGCCGGCGACGGTATCAACGACGCACCGGCCTTGGCGCGAGCAGATGTGGGCATTGCCATGGGTACAGGGACTGACGTCGCGATGAATAGCGCGCAGCTCACGCTGGTAAAAGGCGACCTGATGGGGATTTTACGGGCACGGGCACTTTCGGTTGCAACGGTAAAAAACATGCGGCAAAACTTGGGGTTCGCCTTCCTTTACAACTCAATGGGTATTCCCCTCGCCGCAGGCCTGCTCTATCCACTGACGGGGCACCTTCTGTCTCCAATGATTGCTGCGTTAGCCATGAGCGTCAGTTCTGCGTCTGTAGTTTTCAATGCTTTGAGGCTGAGGAATACCCGAATTGATTGAGCGTAACCGATGCTCGCAGCCCGCTATACATAACTCTTGACCTTACCGTCGTGTCAACGTTGATCCTGTTGTTGCGGTGAAAATAGACCGCTCAGCACAAGAGGAATAACCATGTTCGTCTTAAACTTATCAGGCATTGGTTGCGGTAGCTGCGTCAGCAAAATCACCAAAGCAATTCAGTCACTGGACAGCGAGGCTATGATTTCCGTGGATCGCGCGGCAGGTAAGGTAAGCGTTGAAAGCAGCGAAAAACCAGAGCAGGTCCGTAAAACTGTCGAAGCACTCGGTTTCCCTTCCCAAATCAGCGCCTGAGGCGCTGATTCCCTCGCTGGGTAAAGTTTATTATTCACCTCGCAGAGCTTTAAGTAGCCCCTTAAATGCTCCATTTAATCTAGTAAAGGCGGTTTCGAAATGAATTTCATTTTCCGTATACTTTGCGACCTCGACCTGTTGATCCACAGTATTTTGATCAATGGAAGGTTGGTTCGGCGTACTGTAAAGCAAAGCACCGCCGTGAATATCACTTACTAATTCGTTTACGGCAATATGTTTTGGGTTTGTTGTTTTTAAAGAGAACGGAGTAGCCAAACCTCCTTTTGTTTGGCTAGCCAGTACAGCAGAAAAGTCCAAGTCTCTGGCCTTAAAGTTAGGAGTGTCGGCATTAGCGATATTATTGCTAAGTACCTCAGCTCGTTGGCTGCGAAAAAGTAATGCTCTTTCTGCGGAGCCAAGCGCTTTTTCAAAATTGATACTCACCGGTGGCCACCTATAGTTACGCTGCCATTTAATTCCCACCTATCGAACACTCAAGTGCTTAACGTAGTGCGTCCGAGTCGAGGTATGATTTCAGCGAAAACTCAAAAACGCCACGCCATCGTGCAGTGACCGGAAACTTACAACACCGCACAGGTAAATTTTAGATGGTGGATGGAGGTTATGTGTCGTTGGATAGCTTAGACCTTACGGACTAATCACTCTGTATGTCAAGAGAAATATCGCAACCTGACACAACTGTAATATTGGCCTAAGCTTCCTGACAGGGGATGAGTCTTATAGTCCTATTGAGCCTCAAGCTCACCCCCCAAGAGTCAACGATTGATGTGGATTCAGGGGTTACCAATAATCATCCGAGGTCCCCCAAATGAACCCTATCAAAACCTTGTTCGTCATCGCGGCTCTGACCGTCTCTTCTTTGGCTATGGCTGAAGGCGGTGGTGACCGGACTTTCGCACGCATGGAAGTGGCCAGGAATAATTCGATGGAATCGTACCGAGTAGCTCAAACGCAAAATGCCCAACCTCCCGTCGCTGAAAGCAAAGCCAAGGCGATGGACTCCAAGACTTACCCTGTCCCTTCGGTCAGTTTTGACCTCTACAGTTAATTCCAGCAGAGCGATATTCGAGGATTTTCAACTCACCTGTTGAGTCCTCGTAATTCATCTGTGTCGGCATCACGTCGCAGCTACCTTTGAGCGAAGTCATACTGATAACTCTCGCCACATCCAGTTTCATTCCGTAGCGATAATGGATCACTTCAGGTGGTTTTTTTCCATTGGCAGCGGCGTAGGCACGCATTGCTTGCTCATTTGCCTGAATCATCTTTCCGTGTAAGCGATCAGATCCTCCTTCAGCTAAAGCGGATGAGGAGACGATTACGAGCATGAGGGCGGCAATGCTTTTAGCGGTGTTCATTTCTGTTACTCCATGAAGACATGAGTGAAGCTTACCGACTGGGAGCTGTCATCCACGTGATCCGGGAATTACATGTTTGTAAGTCCGATCGGTGATGCTGTCACGCGGCTCTATGACATACGGCTGGTCTCGTTCCGCCCAGGTGAGTTTCACAGCGAGTATGAGTTCGACCGCACCAACCGATACCTGGTACGCGGCTTTGGTACACGTTGGCCGGCACCGAAGGATGAGAGACCAGACGCCGGCGGCGCTGCTGCGCGTCAGCGGCCGTCACCAAGTGACGTGGCCACCGCCCTCGCATTCGTCAAACCGGCCGGAAATTGACCTGGCCAGATGGAGAAAATTGGACGTTTATGGAAGCGTACTTTTTGCGAGAAAGTGTGAGGGTATTCTAACGTGCTGGATCACCCTCCAGCCCCCGGAATACCTGATGTATACGTGATCAGTATCGGATAGATATATGATGAGATATCTGTTGAGGAAATGTGAAAGTGTAGTGGCTATATGCCGTCATTCTTTGTGTAAATTTTCAAAAGTCCTGACCCTGATACAGGATTGAGTGTGTTACAAGTAGGCCGATCACTGGATGTGCGTCCTTTCCGAGCCCTACCTTGTAAGTCGGTAACTGATGTCTGATCTTCTGTTTTTTCCTATGTCTATGCCGGACGAGATGCTGCATTCCCGCATCACGCGCTATCACTTCCTTTCAGGTAACAGAACCGCTAGGGAGACTTTCCGCGATCTGTTTGGCTCGGAGCCTTTCAACGTAGGCATGTTACCCAAGCAAATTGACGTGCTCGCTGCCAGATTGCCTGGTGAAACGGCGAGGAATCTGGATGATCTCGTCAGCACGAATACTACCTTTCCCGCCTATAGGCCGTTTCTGGGCGTAAGCCAAGGAGCGGAAGCCGGCAATCCAGGGCTCAGTTTCTCTGGGGTTGCCCGCGTTCCTCGCCGAGAGATAACGGTCCATGGCAAGGCAAAGCTTTGCCGCTCGTGCGTAGAGCAGGACTTTCTTGAGTTGGGGTATGCGTATTGGCATCGGTCACACCATTTGCCAGGTGTGTACGTCTGCTGGCGTCATGGCGATTCCCTGATGCATGCATGCCCGAAATGCTCCCTGCCGTTCTTCCGAAAGCTTCGGTTGCTGCCGGTTCTCTCAGAGCCCTGTGTATGCGGTTGGAGCGTGCTCAGTCCGGCGGTTGTGAGCAAGGGCGCTCATCACGAAAGGAAATTTGCAGAGTTTGCACATGAACTCCTCCAGCGCAATATCCCACCGCAAAGCAGTGAGACTCTTTGTTCGACGTATATTAGGCAGTGCAAGAAACGAGGGTTCGTACATGGAAAGTTTACAGGCACCGCGAAGCTGTTCGACAGTATTCGTGATAAATATGGTGATGAATCCCTTTCGCAGATGGATAATGCCTATGCAGCAGGGAAATACAACCAGTGGATAAGGTTTACTCAGCACAAAGATCAGGTGGACATGCCCCTTTCTCGGCATTTGATCATTGCGCAGCACCTGTTTGGTAGCGCTGAAGAGTTTGAGCATGCGCTGAAGAAGGAGCATATTCTTCAGGGTGTGGCAGGTGTCAGGCTACGTGCTCTGGATGAAAAGCCAAAACCCGGCAAAGAGGCGCAGTTCCGTCAGAAAGTCGAAACCCTGCTGGCAATTCGAGGGCATGCAAGCCTGGAGTACCTCTGGAGCAACGCCTATAAGGCCACCAAGTGGCTTTACGAGAACGATAAACCTTGGCTGCTGCGCAAGCTCACCACGCCAACCCCAGCACCCACTGAGGCCGAGGATGCCACTGATTCCCGAGACAGCGCATTTGTCGCCATCCTGTTGAAGGGGGCGGAGGACATGTATCAAATTTCCAGGGGCCAGAAGCGCGTCAATTTTAGTAATCTGCAAAAACTACTTCCTGTTTCCTTGCCGGGGGATGCACTAATACGTAAGCGCAGATTTCCTCTTGCCGCTCAGCAGGCCGAATCGCTGCTTGAATCTGTTTGGCACTTTCGACTCAGGAGGATAATTTGTGCCATTGACGATATGACGAAACTTAAGCTTCCAATAGGCGGCGGAAGTCTTAGAGCTGTCTCTACCGTCCCTTTTTCAGCTTTTCAAGCGATCGTCAGTTTATTTGAATGGGATTTAGATGCTTTCGAAAAGAATGGAGTAGATCCTGAGGCCTTACTCAAGTCGACGGGTGTATTTCGAGACTGGCAGGGACCTCCAGGTTTTAATGTGGTCCTCGGTGGTAATGCGTACTACCGCAATAAGCCAGACAAGGCGTAACTAAAAATCGTGAGTTGAGCACTTTCTATTCTGCACATGAGTCCGTGACTTTGATCGGGTTCATGTTCAGCAGTAAGCTAAGAAAAAGTGTAGGAGTTGAGGCCATGGTCATCAGTCAGTGCCTTACCGGGGAGCAGTGTTCGGTCGGTCTGAAGGTCGCGCTTCGAATCATCAAATCCTGGCGAGCAACTCCAGGGCAAGCCTGCAGAATCCTGCGGATTTCCCCGTCGACGTTCCGTCGCGCTGCGCAGGGACGGGAGTGTGGGCGCAGGCTAGACCTCGATCAGCAGCAGCGGATCGGGCTTGTCATCGGTATCCACGGTTCTTTGAGGGCTGCATTCAGCAACCAGGACAACGTGAGGGGCTTTCCAAGCTTCAGGAATGCCAACCCTTTCTTTGAAGGGCGAACTGCTCTGGAGATCATGGCCCAAGGAGACCTGATCTCTCTGTATGAGACCTATCGGCGCATCGAGCAGATCCACTGCGGCGAGATCATGGCTGGATGATGAGCAGCCGCAGTGAGGGGGAGGCGGGTTAGGCGACTAACTTCAGGCGAGGAGCGAGCGCCATGTAGTCTTGGGGCATGGTTGAAAGGATCGCGGCGACCTTTCCTGAGGCAGTCGCTCAGAGAGCAGTGCTTCAAGCTTGCCCAACCGCTCTTGGACGGCGATTGCACGATCCCATTGAACGCTGAATCGCTTGGCCGCGACTTTTTGTTCCACAAGCACCAGGTGTCGGTTGAGGTCATAGCTGTAGCGCATGGTGACCTTGTTCGACGCACCGCCATCGTCTGCCTCTTGGAAGGTCAGCTCGAACACCAAGCCCTGAGAGGTTTTCCGGGCCGATGAGCTCACTGGTCTCAGATGGAAAGCGTTTCTCCGAGTGGCGACGATCCTTCGGCGTAAGTGACGGCGGTGGGGTGTTCGTGCCGTCGGCGATGGCAGGTGACGAGACTGAGATGAACGTGATGCTCTGTGCATTTGGTGATGGTCAGAGCACTATTGTGCACCTGAATCACCATTTCGTGCCGAGTGACTGGCTGAAGCGCGAGTCCCCAAACACTTTGAATTGGTCGAGATGGTTGAAGACCGTGCACAAACTGCTTTGGCTGAGACCGGTCAGGCACAGTCAGCGGTTAGCCTGGATTAGGATCACGGATTGGCCTCAGCACGATCACGCTGTCGACAATCTCGATGCTGAGCTTGTCGCCCACGGCAAGGCTCAGCTCTTTCAGGATGTCTGGGGGTAACTCCACGATCACATCCCCCGAGCCATCACCAGGGTCCTGACATTTGACCGTCGTGCGCGCTGATTGGGCCATGAGGGGTCTCGAAGGGTTCACCTGTGCCATCGTACACCCACAGGCCTATTCAATGATCACCACGCTACCGAACGGCGATGGGGCGACTTGGCGTGCGGTACATGGCCACAGGTGAGGTCGCTTTGAGCGGGCTTGTCGCTGGTTGTGTCAAACTATATTCCGCGCAACGGGGTGCCTTTTTTCGATGGGGCATCTGCTTGTGTCAAACTATGATTCGATCGCAGCGGTAGGCCTTATCGCTGGAGGCCGCGAATTTCAGTGGGCTCTGTGTCAAACTATATTGCGAGCCCCCACCGATCCAGTCGAAGGCGAGGTTAGCAGCGCTGTAGCTGCATACAAAATGGCGTTGGTGAGGACCCATTATCGGAACTGGGCACATCGTCTTGCCTGCTGGGCGCGGGGCCGTGAAGCGCTTCGGCGTGAAGCTGTTTTGAGCAACACGAGAAAACATGCTCAAGAAGTGGTTAGCAGATCGCCCGAGCATCGCGCAGTCCTGAAGAAAATCGTCAAATCGCAGCCGAACGACATTGCCGAAAAAGACAATCTGCTGTCACTTTTGGCTGGCAGCTTGGAATTATAGGAAACCGGTATGGCAATCGAGACGACTCTGTATGTGGTAGGTGGCCTGCTGCTGACGTGCATGGTGTTCAACTGCGGCTACCGCCTTGGGAAGCTGCGCGGCATGGAAGAGACGCACACAAGCTCAACGCTTCGTTTGTCGGTGCTCGCCAGCGGGCCCCGGTCTGCCCTGGAGCAGCTTGTATCAACCAACGGCCCGAGCAGCTAGGAAGTCGGACCATGAAGTAGTGCCAATCAAGGTGTCTGTTGGAGAGTATCGTTGTCCAAGTCATCACCCCGTCAGTTCCGAGGCTCAGAAAGCCTCGCGGCTGAACAGCGCTCCCGCGCAACTGTGCGGCCATTCCTGGAAGCCTGCGGCTTCGTGGTGACCGAAGCTCGCCTGATCCCCACTGGCGCAGCATTCCAGCAGATTGTGTCTTTCCACACCCCTGATGGTGATGACGTTAAAGCTCGGGTGCGCCTGTGCTGGCGGCGTGATGGTCGCAACCAGAATGAGCAGAAGTATTCTGCGGCGCAGTTGACTGCAAGTCTTCGGCCTGGTGGCTGGGACGCCACCTTGGAATATGTGAAGGACAGAGACCTCGCCCAGGGCATCACCCACAATTTGCTATTTCAGCGTGACGGCGAGACCGTGGTTTATGCGGCCCTCATCCCGATAGGTGCGTTGCATCCGATCTGGAATCGGCAGCGAGAGGTGAGCGATGAGCTCCTACGCAGGGGGCTGAAAGGAAGCATCACGAAGAACCATGCCCAGAACGGGAAAAGTCCAACTCTGTGGCTTCAGGATGATCGGATGCCGGATACCCACCAGGTCGCGGATGTGTTGTGGCAATGGCCAGGTGTTGTCGATCTCGCCAAGCTGGTTGGGTTCCACCTGAAATCACATGACCCGGACGACACCTTCGACGATTGCCCGATGCCGGACTATTCAGCGTTAGGCCGTGACTTGGGGGAGAGGGTGAGCACCGTTAGGTCTCACGTGAAACGAGACCCTAAGGTACGACTGGCGGTTCTGGAACGAGCTCGGTACCGCTGTGAGCGATGCACTGAAAGTCGATCATTTCCTGGCTTCCTGGACGTCCACCACGTGCTAGGTGCCGACGTGTCGGATCGATTCTACAACTGCGTAGCGCTATGCCCGAATTGTCATCGAGAAGCTCACTATGGCGAGAATCGAGATGAACTGAACCAGCGGCTTCTGGAGTACGCGTCCCAGTTTCGAGCGTGAACGGCTTCTGCAGACTGTAGGTAAGCGTCCGGCGAACTCACCTTCCGAACTCCAGCATTAAGGGCGATGGTGTCCGCGTATTTTTAAGCGGACGCGATCACCCTTATCGCCAGGATTTCCATGCGCCAACGAAGCTCTTATCCGAAACCATTTAAAGCCCAAGTCGTGCGGGAATGCCTGCAACCTGGCGCAACGGTGTCCAGTGTCGCCATCAGCCACGGCATCAATGCCAACGTCATCCGCAAATGGATGCCGCTCTTTCGAGACCAGCCCGCAGCAACCTCGCTACCGGCATTTGTTCCGTTAAAGGCCGCACCTAAACGGCCAGCCGATTCGTCAGTGATCATTGAGGTGCCCATGGCCGGGCAATTGATAACTGTGAAATGGCCAGCCTCGGATCCTGAGGGCTGCGCACAATTCATTCGGGCTGTCGCTCAATGATCCGCATCGATGCGATCTGGCTGGCCACCGAGCCGATGGACATGCGCGCCGGCACCGAAACGGCATTGGCCCGAGTGATCGCGGTGTTCGGTGCGGCGAAGCCGCACTGCGCTTATCTGTTCGCCAATCGCCGGGCTAATCGAATGAAAGTGCTGGTGCATGACGGCGTGGGCGTCTGGCTTGCAGCGCGGCGGCTGAATCAAGGCAAGTTCCACTGGCCCGGCATTCGCCATGGCTGCGAGGTCGAACTCGACAGCGAACAACTCCAGGCTTTGGTGCTGGGCCTGCCGTGGCAGCGCGTCGGCGCAGGCGGTGTGATCAGCATGCTGTAACCGCCGGCCATTTGGCCGGTCTGCTTGTCGTCGTTCTGCGCCTGCTCTGGCACAATCGGCGGCATGACTTTCTCGCCCAACCTCGACCAGATGACTCCGGAACAGCTTCGTGCCTTGGCGGCACAGGCGTTGCAGTTGCAGTCCTAGGTCGAGGCGATGAGCAGGAAGATCCAGAACGATGAGATCCTCATCGAACAGTTCAAGTTCGAAATCGCCCTGCTCAAACGCCACAAGTTTGCCAAGCGCAGCGAGCAAATCAGCCCGGCGCAAGGCAGCTTGCTGGATGACCTGCTCGATACAGACCTTGAAGCGATCGAGGCCGAGCTGAAACAGCTTCTTCCCGCTTCGTCACAGGCCGAGCCACGGCAATCGCCGAAACGTGCCCCATTGCCGCCACAGTTTCCACGCACGGTGATTCGTCACGAGCCAGAAAGCACCCAGTGTTGTGCCTGTGGCTGCCAACTTCAGCGCATCGGCGAAGATGTCAGCGAAAAGCTGGATTACACGCCAGGCGTGTTCACGGTCGAGCAACATGTGCGTGGCAAATGGGCCTGCCGTCAGTGCGAAACTCTGACTCAGGCGCCGGTGCCGGCGCAGGTTATCGACAAAGGTATTCCGACCGCAGGCTTGCTGGCCCACGTCATGGTGGCCAAGTTTGCTGATCACTTGCCGCTCTATCGGCAGGAGAACATCTTCGGCCGCGCCGGGCTGGCAATTGCTCGTTCGACCTTGGCCCAGTGGGTCGGACAGACCGGAGTGCGACTCCAGCCGCTGGTCGATGCTCTGCGAGAAGCGGTGCTGAAGCAGGGCGTGATTCACGCTGACGAAACACCGGTTCAAATGCTTGCGCCAGGCGAGAAGAAAACCCATCGGGCCTACGTCTGGGCCTACAGCAGCACGCCGTTTTCGGCGTTCAAAGCCGTGGTATACGACTTCAGCCCAAGCCGTGCGGGCGAACATGCGCGCAACTTCCTGGGCGACTGGAACGGCAAGTTGGTCTGCGATGACTTCGCTGGCTACAAAGCTGGTTTTGAGCAAGGCATCACTGAAATCGGCTGCATGGCCCACACCCGCCGCAAGTTTTTCGATCTGCATGTTGCGAACAAAAGTCAGTTGGCCCAACAAGCGCTGCACTCGATAAGCGGCTTGTACGAGATCGAACGCCAGGCGCGGGACATGAGTGATGAAGATCGTTGGCGAATACGTCAGGAACTGGCGGTACCGATCAGCAAAACACTGCATGACTGGATGTTGGCTCAGCGCGACCTGGTGCCCAACGGCTCAGCCACAGCTAAAGCCCTCGATTACAGCCTGAAACGCTGGGTAGCGATGACGCGCTACCTGGACGATGGGGCTGTGCCCATCGACAACAACCAAGTCGAGAACCAGATACGGCCATGGGCACTCGGGCGCTCGAACTGGTTGTTTGCCGGGTCGCTGCGCAGTGGTAAACGAGCGGCTGCGATCATGAGTTTGATCCAGTCGGCGCGCATGAACGGGCATGATCCGTATGCCTATCTCAAAGATGTGCTGACGCGGCTTCTGCCGACACAGCGGGCAAGTGAGATTGGGCAGCTGCTGCCGCATCAGTGGGTGCAGGCCTAGCTTCAACGGGGTGATCTTCCAAGTGGACAATAGCTCGACAATCCAAGCAATCATTTCGGATGACCCCATTCGGCGTAGGATGCTCGAAATAGTGCGCTCCTTGAACTTGCCCGACTGCTGGATAGGAGCAGGTTTCGTCCGAAACGCGGTTTGGGATCATCTGCACGGTCGCAGCTCATCTACGGTCTCAACAGACGTTGATGTCATCTGGTTTGATGCCACACGTTGCACACCCGAGCAAGATGAAGCCCTAGAGGCAGCCCTCAGAGACCTAGACCCGAACGTACTGTGGTCTGTGAAAAACCAAGCGAGAATGCATGTTCAGAACGGCGATGAGCCCTATCAGTCGGCGACCGATGCAATGCGTTACTGGCCAGAAACTGCCACAGCACTAGCGATAAGACTGCGGGAGGACGGCACATATGAAATCGCTGCGCCGTTGGGCTTTGATGATCTTTTTGACTTGATAATCCGGCCAGCAGGAAGGTTCGCTACGGATAAAAATGCTATCTATCAAGACCGCGTCACGTCCAAAAACTGGTTGAAGATTTGGCCAATGCTTACGCTCTCGGGGCTATCTCCTAGACCTTGCGTCAAGGTGACTTAACCGGACGCTTACGACTGTAGCGCTCTCTGCTCTCTACTATGATGCGCAGCGTTGGGGCTACTACGCAGGCAGGGTCGCGGAAATGACGGGAGTGAGCGTCGACGAGATGGGGCGTGAGATCGACGAGGCTATTGAAACCAAAAGCGCTGCCGGCGATTAGTTAGCGGTCTTGGTACGCCCGATCACATTAGCGCGATCATCGCCTGGGTGATTGTGCAGCTGTGCTCCTTGGCGTAAGCCTCGATGGTTGCCATCTTGCGGACGTTGGCGAGGGTCTTGCGGGCCTGCTTTTGGCCGGACTGGATTCCGCCGAGAGACTGGTCCTTTGCGGGCTTCGTTCGCTTCGGCTTAGGCGGGAGAGGTGCCCGCCATCCCTCACGGTTGAAGTTTCTGCCCGCCTCGGGATCCCCATCGTGCTTGTACTTGTGCTCTGAGCCTTTCCCCTTGATGTGGGCGGGCAAAACGATGAGCCCGGTGGACAGGTATTCCTTGAGCAGTTGACGGGCCTGGGTCACCACCTTTGTCTTACTGATACCGCCATTCCCCGCGGCCGTACCCGCGGAGCCGTTCATCTGCATGCCCTTGAGCTTGCAGAGCTTGTACAGCAGCTTGTAGGCGTTCTCGCACCCAGTGACGCGAACCTCGGCAGCCATCAGCTCATCGATCACTGCCTGGAGCGGGTGGGCACCGGCTGGGTTTGTGGCCTTTAGTTCTTCAGTCATAGGGTTCTGGGGGTGGAGTAGGGCAGCAAATACTACCTGCAATAGGTTAGGTGCTGAAGGTGCCCCGTGGCTTTCGCAGCTGATAAAGTGCTCGCCGTTACAATCACCCAAGGATGGCAATCTATGTCGTTTCGCATCGCCGATCTGTATGACCAAAGTTACAGCTGTGCCGGCTGCGCTACGAGCGGTCTCGATCGCAGCGCGGTCAACGCGAGCACTTGGACCTGCCTGACCTGCGGCGAACGGCTTTGGATCGCGATGAGCGACCCCGCTGGCAACAGCTACCTGGTGGAGCGTCTCCCGGCCAAGGTTCTGGTAGTCGGTGACCAGGTGGTGTATCAGAAGCCCCGTGGCCTCGAGGCCGGTGAAGTCAGGGCATCGGGTCCTGGAAAGCGCAAAGGGAACTGGTGGTTCTTGGCGGTGGAGCGGTTTGGTTCCGATCATGTTGAGCCAGAGCGTTACATCAACCGCGCGGTCTGACCCTGCAAAGGCCCTTCGTCATGAGTGACCAGATGACCTTCGACCCGATTCGCGACTTCTTCCAGCGCCGTCAGGGAGCCCTGTTGGATGTCCAGGCGAGGGCATTGCAACTGGTCATCGATCGCAGTGAGCCCGTACGCGGCAATTTCTGTTTCCCAGGCCCGGATATCGACGCGGCCATCCAGCATCAGGGCGAGCACATTGGGAGGGTCTGGTATGGCTTCAGCCCGCTGCAGGATCGCCTCTACATTTACGATATCGAGATCAATTCGAGGTACCAAGGACGAGGCTTCGGCCAGGTGGCATTGTGGCTTTTATGGTCACGGAATCAACTGCCATTAACGCCGCTGTACGAGGTCATGAGGTCGCACGGCTTCTGGGCCAAAGTGCGAAAGCGCTTCGCCGCCGCCGGCGTCACCCTCACCCGCGACTTACGAACTGGAGAGCAAGAAGTCGAACAGCAGCGCTGGCAGCATCTGGTATCGGAGACCGACGCAGAGCGTCTCAACCGTGAATACTGGGAAGGGGAGGCCGCTAAGCTATCTGCCGGCCAGTTGAACAGCGACTAGCTAAGGCCGGGCACCCACGCAAATCTGGTGAGTGCCCTCGGCAATCATTACGAACTGCGCCACCTGGTGCAGCCGGGCGTCAGCTGATGCTGATCGGCGCGGCCAGCTGCTGGAGGCGGCCGTTGTTTGCCTTGACCAGGCGCAGCCCATATCCAGGCCACGCTAGTGCGTGCCGTAGGCCATGGATAGAGCTCCTATGGCTAACATGATCGCACCGCCAATCAGCACGACGTACTTCAACTTGCCGGGCTCATCGACCGTTACCCCATCACGGTATACCCGTGTGGTATCGCATCGAGAGCAATGTTGGTTACGCTCATAGACATCCGCCACGCCCCCGCCACTGTCCACCCACTGGTGTCTCAACCAGTAACATTCCTTTTTCGCTACCATTGATTATTTCCTTGTCTTGGCGCGAAAGCCGCGCCTTTCTAACGCATAAGCCCAGCGCATGGCCTGGTGTTAGGCGGTACCAGCAATTTTCATCGTTTTTGCCCATCGCACAACAGGCGGTAGTAGCAATTGTCTGGCCAGCTGCCTATGCCAAAGCGAGGGCATCTTGATTGACCGTCGCCTGAAGGCGCTGACTGATCCGCTCCAACTCCTCCTGGACAATCGTGATCTCTGCTTCGGTCAAGGTGGTGCCGGGCTGTTGATGGCTCGCTTCTGTATTCTGGAGCAGGCCTGACGCAAAGTTAGGCGCGAACGCGATTGCTACTCGTACCCTTGGCTTCTCAGCTGCCATGGTCATTTGTCCACTCTGGCGGCTACGCCGCAATCCAGCGCTCAACGCTGCCCTTGCTTCCGCATCGAATTGGCCGCAGGCCCTGCAGGCGGCGCTCAATGCTGTTGAACGGTCGGGTGCTTATCGGCTCGCAACCCGTTGGCAGTGGCTCGCCGCTTTCGATTCGATCTGGGACGCCTGCGATGCGTTCGAAGCCCTCGAGTTGCTGGTGGTGTGTGAAAAGCAGATAGCAGACTTGATCAAGCGTGAGATCAAGCGTGTCCCGCGGCATTCATTCGGCTTGAAAGTGAACCCGGCCTTCTGGTCAGCCCTTACGGCGTTGCTTTCGGTGCTTCCTTGAAGCAGTTCGTCGCAGGCTTCTTTGAGTGCCTGCTGGACGTGTTCAGGGCTCGTGCCATACACGTTGAGCGAGATATGAACTTGAAAAGGTAATTGCGCTGACATTGAGTGCTCCCCCGTGAGTCATGAAGTAACAGATTGTGGGCTGCCGCTGGTCTACGGCACCCGGATTCGGCATAAGCTTGCCGAATCTGCAGGTTTTCCCAGTAATCAGATTTCAGTGCTACCAATCCACTGGCCGTCCAAGAATCCTCATTTCCCTTCTCCTATTGCTGGTTGCGCAGGTACTGCGTGCCAGTTGATTCCGCTGCCAATGATGCTGGTAGCGGCCAGTTTGGCACCGCGAGCGCTGGCGTAGCGTCGGGGCAATTCCAGCCAGGCGGGGCTGCCGTTATGGCGCGTGCTGCAGGTAAGAGTGAACGGCAAGTGGCTTCGATTGTGCAACTCGATGCGCAGTTGATCACCACCCTCGGTTGCAGTGAACAGGGTGCGGCCGGTCATGTCGGCGTCCCCGCCCCCGCAGCTTGGGCGAGCTCGTCAGGCTGATAGTGCAGCTCCCAGGTTGGGTGAAACGGCATGGTGTGGCGCACACCGTCGAGCTGAATGTTGAGGTGGCCACCGCTCGCAGCGCTGCGGATCGTACCGTACTCCCGCTTGCCGCAGCCGGTGTACAGGACCCGCATGCCGCGTTTGGCCGGCACGCCATAGTTTTTGCGGACCCATTTCATGTTTGCCATGGTTCGTACCCTTCAGAATCAAAGCCAAGTACCGCTGCAGCAGCTACTTGCAAATGCCGCTGCGAGCACAGGCTGCCATGCACTCCTGAAACCGCAACGCCGGCTTCCGGCAGTCTAGAGGAGCTTGTTTGGGGACGGGCCTTTGTAGAAGCCTTCGGTCTGCGCCAGGATGCGCCTGGCGCGGGAGTGAATGGCGTCTTGAGCCTCGTCTGATAACAGCGGATGAGCCGCCGCATAGTAGGCCCCATACATCTCAAAGGTACTTCGCGGGAAGGCGAGAATCGGTAATCGCTTCCCAAGCATGCGCAGTACTCTGATCGTTGCCATGTAGAACCCGATGAAAAAGGCAGGGATACCAAATACAGGGTTGTGCACGACCACGAAGTACTCCTTGAACGCAGCGACGACCTCTGTCGCTTCAGGGTCGCGTTCGAAGGCAAACACCGCTTGGAGTGCCAGCGGACGAAGAAACATCGCCAGGGCTACAGCAGTCATTGCTGCAATTGAAAGTAGGCCCACTTCCTTGGCTGACTGCGCGTGAAGGTCATAGCGCACGGAGGAATACACGCGGTAACCGTAGCTAAGAAGAATGCCCCAAAAAATGGGCCGGGGGTTCGCCAAGTCTGCGGTATAGGCAGACAGCAAAATGTAGAACACCACGGTGCAGATTGCGACAACGAGGCACCAGGCTTGTTGTGAACGTAAGGGCATTGTTTACCTCGGAGTGGGTGTTGAAAGCACGTTTGGACTGCCGGCCTTCGCAAGTGGATGCCTGGCCACTGAATGGTATCTTCACCGTGGTAGGTATCAGCTGTCCGAACCGCCCCAGATCACGGTGCTGATGTCGATGAAGATCGGGTTGTCGATGGCATCCTGTGTTTCGGCGTGAGCCCCGTGCCAGCCGCCGTCGCACCATGCCTCTTGCATAAGGTCAGTGACCTTGTTGGGATCAACAGTGTTGTCGGGATTGAGCGGCAGGCAGCACAAGTCGCCGTCGATGATCGCCACGGCCTCGCCGCCGTCCTCTTTGTCGAGGCGCAGCGCTTTACCTGGGTTTTGCTCGAGCAGTGCTCGGTAGGTGGACATGGCGCTTTTGTAAGTCAGCATCGCGATTTTCCCTTGGTCACAATCAAGGGGAAGCCTCGCACGGACCGCTGAAAGCGCAACCCACCTCCGGCGCCTGGAGATTCCGACGCGCCTGGTTGCTAGACCGGTCTGAAACTGCGGTAGGGAGGAAGCTCGATCTCGGTGCCGGTTGCAACGTCCTGCCATATTGGGCGCATGTGCTGCCCAAGGCCAACAAAGCGAAGGACAAGGTTGCGCCCGTCGGAGAGGGTAAAGTGGTATTCACGACCTGGGGTAAAGCTCGCCATTAGGGATCCTCGGTTCAGCGTCCGTGTGAGTTAAATTCCTTTTACGACCTCGGCCACGGTTTCTTGAGTGGGACGATGGGGTAGAGGGCAACTTTCCAGGGTGACGAGCGTACCCGAGGAGACCTTGTAGTGCACCTGGCAATCCGAGAGTGGTTACGAAACTTTGCGCTAGCTCAAGCGCCTTGAGTGTGCCTGGTCCTGAGCGTTGGTTTGAGGCCTCCGTGCTGACAAAATCTGGTGGTGCGTTACGGTATACTTTGGGCTGCCATTACATGAGTGACGGACCACCGTGAGAACACCGGCCAGCCGGCCACGGGCCAAGCCCGGCCGAAAAATATCCAAACCGGGTAATTCGCGCACTACGTTGGTCGGGTACCGTAGTTGGTATCGGCACGTTCACGAGTTCATCACCTATATGGCTGAAGACCGCGATGGCTTGGTAACCGTCGATGGCATTTCGATTTCTCATCATTTGGCGCCGTATTCAGCCGGCAAGTTCTCCGCCGCCCTTGACGATGATCCACCGTGGCATCTGTACGCCCTCCAGGTCGAAGACCTTCTTGAATTCACCACTGATGACCTGGTGCAGGCGTGGGCGTGCCGCTCGCAAAGCTGCGGATCGAAGGAAGCGGCGGCGGAGATGTATGCGCTGGTCAGGGTGCTGGAGGGCATTGACGAATATTACGCCGGCGCCAGCGCCTACATTAGTCATCCAGAGGTCGTGGCCATCTTCGCGGTCGCGGACCAGGAAGAGCTGACGGATCAGGAAGAAGCAACAGTGGCGCCGGTGCATGTCCCTGACGCGGCGAACAGCGACGCAGCAGGGCTCACGCTGGCGGCCGTGAGCGAGCTCACCGTGGATGAACTCAGAAAGGCCTGGGACAACCGGCCGGAAAGTTTCGCATCGTTGGAAGCCGCGGCCGAGACATTGGCGATACTCCGATCGCTGACCGCAGAGGCACCTGAGAAACCCAGCTACCGCCGGATGCTCCAGCACGAGTTGGTTCTTGAATTGGAGGATGTCCTGCCTTCGGAGGTTCAGGCGCAAGCGCCTGCAGCTGCTCCTGCAGCGGAGCTGGCCTTACTCACGGTTGATCGGAGGGCTGTGCGCTCCCAGGTCGCAGTTATCCGGCCTGGGCAGGGGAATTTTCGGACAGCGATGCTGGAGCGATACGGTGCGGAGTGCTGCATCACCGGGTGCACGGTCGACACCCTGCTCGAGGCGGCTCACATCATTCCCTATCGCGGGGATCAAACGAACGACGTCACCAACGGCCTGCTGCTCAGAGTCGACCTGCACCGGCTGTTCGACGCGCACCTGGTGACGATCAATCCGCGTTCACTCACTGTCGAGGTGGCAAGCTCAGTGAACGATGCCGGGTACCAGGCCTATCATGGGAAGCGCCTTTTCGCTCTCAGCCCCAAGCCTCGAATCCTCTTTCTTGAGGCCCACTATCAGGCGTATGAGAAAGCCCGCCTTTGTCCCTGACGACTGCGTTTCACACCTGACAGTTGAACGACCCAGTTCTGACTGCACCGTGACGCGCCGCATTGAGCCCCTAGTACTGTCGGCCCGCTATCTGTTTGTGTGTCGCAGGGAGCACACGAGGTGCCAGGCTAGGCAGCCACACCTACCGCTGCCATTCCCAAGGCCCAGACGTCGAACGCCATCGGAGAAACTGGTCACATGCCGTAAGGTAAGTACTGTCGGCGAAGGCTCTTCGAATCAGTCAGAAGTGGTAGTAGACGCCCACTGCGATCAGAGCTCCTGTAGCAAAGAGTACGGCATGCCCGCGCCCGCTTGACTGAGCTAGCCATGCCCGAACATGGGCCTCACCAAAGCAGATCCAGCGGACGAGGATCCTCACGTTCATCATTATCAGTCCGCCGAAAAGCGCCGCTGAAAGGCCAAGCCAGATGTGCTCGAATGTGGCGCTGCCGACTATGACCCTGACGACCACTAAGGACAGCAACAGCAACACAAGCACCCGTGGCACGCGATCCCCACTCGGACCGCCGACTCTTTTGCTGCGGCCAGTGCAAGTCTCGCTATGTATGGGATTGGAGCGTTTGCCAAGCCCGGTGCACGCCCCATATTTGCCGTTCTGTTTCATTCTCTATAGCTCTATCGTGGTTCGGGATGTAGCTCAGCGCCTCCAAGGAGGACGCGGTACTTTGCACGGCCTTAGGGTAGCGGCGATGGCCACGCATGGCGTGCAGGGTTGGATTACCTGCTTTTCGGCACCGGCTCAGCAGCCTTCACTTGGCAACGTTCAGGCTTGCCTTCATGCAGCGAGGGGGTGATTCCTGATGGGCCATTCGATTGCCGTGTAATCAGGTACAGCTGATCGCCGATACACGCTTTTATGATCGTCTTCCCCAGGGCCCCACCGATGTAAATGGTTTCAACAGTCTCGGCGGGAGTTTTTGAATCTGCCAGTGTCTGGCTCGACAAGCCCAGCAGTAAGAGGGCCGCACAGGCCCAGGTACCGAGTTTCAGTTCCATACGAAGCGCTTCTCCGTGTTCGTGGGGGGGCGGGGCTCGCCCTCGGTTCAACTTCGGCAGATGCGGCACCGCGGGGGCCGCGGGTCATCCCTACTACTGGAAGTCAAGAAAACCGGGATGCTCAAGATCGACTGTGATGCTGCTCTCGGTCCGATCCATGCCCTCAAACCGTTTCGCCCATGACCGTCGCTGGGCCGGTGTCTTCGCAGCGCACGCACGCTCATGCCTACCACGCCAAGCCTTGCAAAGCCCCTGCATGTCGCGATTGAAGATCGAGAACAGGCGATACTCCGCGCCGCAGTGGGAGCAGCGAGCACTGCCAGTATTCCTGGCCATATCTTTCCCCTGCTTACCCCGGAATGTACTGCCGTTGAGCGCCGGGCGGGCTGAATTGACGACGGGTTTGCCTGGGGCAGGGCGCCGGATCGAATGAGCTCATGGTGTCCTCCGTGGCTCTCTCGTCATTTCACGAGCCAGGTAGCGATCACGTTCGGCCCGGTAGTCGTGATAGAAGGTGAAGAGGCTTGCGGCAGCGGTAAGAACGCCCCCCGCTGCTGCGAGGCGGTACACCCATTTCAGGTGGATTAAGCCGAACCACACGCACATCCAGGCGATAGCGCCACATACGCAAGCAGCAAGCAACGTGAAGCCCAACGTCAGCAAGACAGCCTGAACTCCGCTTAACTCGCTCGCCAGCTCAGGCACGGTCGGTGATGTTTGATGATCCTGTGCCTCCCGGTCGAGGCAGAGATTTGCCAGGGCGCGGCGCTCAAGCAGGTGATGCAGTGTTTTTGCGTCTCTGGCTGCATCAGCACAATCGCGGTCCAGGGCCGACTCAAGCGCCTGCTTGAGCCATTGACTCGACGCCGGCGCTGCGAGGATGGTGTTAATTTCAGATTCAGTAGTCATTGCGTTCCCTTCAAAGCCGTTCGAATGTCGACTTCCAGGAATCTTCCTCCATTGCGCGAAAGCGCAAGGGGCAAATGGATACCGTCATTGGGGCGAATAGCCAGGCGAGGGCAGCGTGTTCAGAGAAGAAGTCAAAGTCGATCGCTGCCGGCAACCGTACGCCTTCTGGTACACGGGGTGACCATTCAGACGTGGGCCGGTTACTTCTCGCGAGAATGGTGCTCGATGCAGGCGACTTTGCTCTCGAAAACCTGCTCGTCCCCGGAAAGGTCTAGCGGGATGCGAAGTCGCTCAGCCGTTCGCACAAATGCGTTTTCCTGGCCATTGATGAGCATGTGCCCAGCGCACTGCATGTCCGTCTTCTTGTCGCAGACGAACGAGTCGGCAGCGAGAATTTCGATGATCCGATCCTTGCCCAACCAACCCCGCAAAGAGTCCTTGCGAAACGGGCAGTCTCGGCAGGGCTTCTTGATGTGAGGCAGGTTGGACATGGCTCTGAAATTCCGTGAAGCCCACGCGGGCTGGGGCGGTGGTATGTTACAGCCGGTCGATGAAACGGGACACAGCTTCAATGGTCGGTTCGGCAAGCTCGTGGTAGGCACGGAAATGGAAGCCTTCCTCTTCTCCTTCCCACTCCGCCAGCTCATCAGCATCGAACGACCAGCGTTTGCCGGCATGGGAGAACTCTACGGGACCAAAGGAGAGCAGCCATTTCACTACAACTGCGCGCACATCCGGATGGTCTGAGGCAAACAGCCCGGCGGCGAGGCTGTCGCTGCCTACATCGGCCAAACGCTCGTACCAGATAGCACCATCCCACTCCTCGACCGAGTCGTCATGCAGAAAAGCGACTTGTTCCGCTGCGCTCTCGGCCAGCTTCAGCAGTGTGGCGTACCCCACGGCCACGAGGGTGCGGTCGAGATGTTCGGCATTGGCCTCCGCGTGGCTGAAGATGGCGTGAAGCAGTACGCCCACGTCCTCTGCATCTTTGCGGCGTTCGTTGGTGAGAATCATGGGGAAGTCTCCTGTCGGTTTGGGCTTGAGAGCCTTGCTCGTGTTGAGCACATTGCTAGGGTTCTTTACGCTGTGAGATGACAGTCTCACGAGCCTTCGGAAGTGCAAGGCAATGTGGCTTCCCAATTTTTCTGGATAATGTCGTAACCCATCTGAGACCCCAGTATTTCCTAGGCTGTAACATACTTTTTTGACGTGTAACCTACGGTGAGTTACAGTGAAAAAACCAGAGTTACAAGGTGCCGGGGATATGTCGAATCTACAGGACGACGCGAAGACCTACATCGAGGCTGTCCTCGGTGTGTCAGCGCACCTTGAACCGGTGGGATTCAAGGTGTCTTTCAACATCCGTGACAGCTACAAAATGTTCGAGTTGACCATTCCGCTGGCGAGCAACGCGGTTGTCGCCTTGGTCCTGTTGGTCCCTCGGGATGAGAAAGATTATCCAGGCATCGTAAAGCTGCAAAAGCACGTCGACCTGGTGCGTAAAGCTTCCAATCGGATCATCACCTACGTTTGCAGGTCCCTGACGACCCAGGACCGTCGGAGTCTGATCACGCATCAGGTCAACTTTATCCAACCTGGCTTCCAGATGTTCATCCCGGAGTTGGCGCTGGACCTGAGAGAGAACTTTCGTCAGCGACGAGAACAGGGTGAGGTCGCGGCCCTCCTACCAGCCGCTCAGGCAATGCTGCTCTCCTGCCTCTATGGTGGTAACACCGAAGACACGCTATTCACCACAAACGCTCTGATGGGCGACCTCAACTACAGCCGAATGACCTTATCCAGGGCAGTCGATCAGCTGACATCGCTATCGTTGATAGCCCCTGCGAAAAGCGAGCTGCAGTGGAGTACCTACGCCTTCAACGCATCACCTGCAGAAGTCTTCAGCAAGGCCAAGCAATACCTGCGGTCGCCCGTCAGAAAGAAAATTGGCATTACTCGCAATGCTATCCGGTCGGCACCCGGTGTCTTCCTGGCCGGAGAAACTGCTCTCGCCCAATACACGATGCTTGCGGAGCCGAAGCAAGCGGTGTGGGGGATGACGAAAAAAGTGTTCACCGACATGCTGGCGCTTCAAGCGTTCAAGATTGCCGAGTCGGTGGACACCATTGAAGAGTGCGTTGAGATCTGGGCGTATCCGTCACTCTACGAAAGACACCATATCGCCGACGAAGCTTCGTTGCTTCTGAGCTTGGAAGACAACCCCGACGAACGCATTCAGATTGCGTTGGATGAACTCAAGGAGAAGGTTACATGGCTAGCGTGAGAGGCCTAGAACTGTTCGGACACCACTTCCGCGACTTCCGTGATCGCTACGTACTGATCGGTGGCGTGGCCTCCGCTCTGGCAATGGAGGATGCGGGCGATAGCTTCAGGGCTACTAAAGACCTGGACATCGTTTTGGTGGTCGAAGCGCTGGATGCCGGATTCGTCGCGCATTTCTGGTCGTTCATAGACGCGGGTGGTTACCAGATCAGGCTGAAAGGCGGCGAAAAACCCTGTTTCTATCGCTTCGATAAGCCCACGGATGAGGCCTATCCGGCCCAGATCGAACTTTTCTCGCGGGCGCCGGACGGTCTAGACCACGAAGAGAACGCAACACTGATCCCGATCCCTACGGACGAAACGGTCTCCAGCTTGTCGGCGATACTCCTCGATGATGCTTACTACCGCCTGCTTTTAACCGGCCGCTTGGAGAATGGTGAGTTGTCCTACATCGGCGCTGACCGCCTGATCCCGTTCAAGGTCAAAGCATGGCTTGACCTGTCTGAGCGGAAGAAGAACGGGGAGCAGGTCGAAAGCAAGCACATCCGAAAGCATCGAAACGACGTCCTGGCGCTGACCGGTTTGCTGGATGGCGAGGTCACTGAGCTGCCGGAAAGCATCATGGCCGACATGAAACTCTTCCTTGAACTGTTGCCTGCTGAAGACGTCGATTTCAAGCAGCTCAACCTCAAAACCAATATGGCAACGATCATCGATCGCCTTGGGGAATCCTTCGGACTGACAACCGCCTGACGTTTTCGCTCAGAGGCGCGACAGGCCTATCTGAAGCTCTTGGGAGCCGTCAGATCCCAAGGGCATGGGGAGCATCACCTGGCGTGCTTCTCCAGCAATGCATCCAGCGCGGTGGCCAAGTCAAAGGCGGCCCACTGGTAGGCGACAAACAGTTCAGCACTGCTCATTGATTCGCCGTGCCCTTGTCTCAGGTGTTCCGCGCGGGCAGCGCGGTAGCGATTAACGGCATCGACGGTGTGTTGATCAAAATGAACGTGGAACGGCAATTTCAATACGGTGGTGGGGAGTGTTGGCATTTTCTGGTCCATTGCTCAGGAAAAACTTAACTTTCCCTGGCAATGGCGGCCGTAGTCGATCAGCTATTTCAACAACAGCTGTAGGAAATGTCGCCACTGAGGGTAAGGAGTCACCGGCGCTGGTTCAAGCCGACCTTCGCTTCACCTGGATGTCGGGCCGGAACGAAGGTGGGGAGGTAACCTGCCATACTCCCCTCGTTCAGCTTCTGGGGTTGAGTGCGGGATCTTCCAGCTGATACTGGTCGACCCGATCCAGCACCTCCAGGTCGATCAGCCCCACGGCCCACAGGCCATGGACAAAGCCCCGGAAGGCCTGCGGCTGATAAACCGGGGTATGCGCCTCAAGGTCAGCGACATAGACCAGGACGGCTTCCGCCGCGCCGGCGAAACGCGCCGGGTCGTACTGCGCCGACTGCTGCAGATATGCCTGCAGGTAACGCACTTCAACGCCTTGTGGGGTGCTGCTCGTAGACGGGCAATCCTCTCCCTATTTTCTTGCAAGAGCTCGCAGCGCATTAAAACGAGAAACTCGCCCTTTCTTGTTCAGCGCAACGGACAAGGCAACTCCGATTGCTTGTAGTGGTGCAGCTACAGTTATCAAGGTCACGAATGCTGCGAGGAAGTAATCCTTCATCTGGTCAGTGGTTAACGCCTCTTATGCCGACTAAATCTGTAAACAAAGGCGGCATCTCGTTGAAAATGGCTGACTTTCCCACTCAGTACGAGATCAGAAAAGTCACAAACGAGGTTTTTCGAGCCCACAGTTTACAGATCCAGAGCTAGCCAACCAGAGGTGCCTCAATACTCGGGCTCAGCAATGCCGCCATACCTTCACTGAGGGGATCAGGAGGATTACGGCGAGCAGTGCAAACAAGTAGTTGGTGGGAATGAGGCCGAGCAATTGGCCGCCAATCCAGCTCGTTGTACGCACCAATCGAAAAGGAAGCCAGATGCACATCCGCCACGCTCAACTCGGTGATATTCAGGCCATTGCCGAGATCTACAACCAAGGGATCGAAGACCGTAGCTCTACGTTCGAGACCCAGCCGCGCACCTCCATGGATGTGCAGCCCTGGATTGCCGAGATGCCTCACTATCCGGTGCTGGTCGTCGAGATCGACGGCGCGGTAGTGGCGTGGGCTAGCCTGAGCAGCTACCGCGCGCGTTCGTGCTACGCTGGCATCGCCGACTTTTCGATCTACCTACGCCGTGATATCCGAGGACGCGGCATCGGCAAGACGCTGCTGTCCGCATTGTTGAGCGAAGCCGAGGCACGCGGATTCTGGAAAGTCCTATCCCGTATTTTCACCTCCAACGTGGCGAGTCTCGCGCTCTGCCAGTCCTGTGGTTTTCGGATAGTTGGAGTCTACGAAAAACACGCCCGCCTTGAAGGACACTGGTTGGATTGCGCGATTGTTGAACGAGTCTTTCCCGCGAACCAACACCCCTGACCCTCACCTGCCCCGCACAGTTGAGGCCGATCTCCAAAAGGGAGCCGGAGTTGATCCCGTTGGCCATTTGTCTTGCATAGGTATAGGGGCTATGCCTATCATGCGTGATGCATAGGTAGGGGGGGGTATCTCGTGGGTCATATCGCAGCAAATAAAGACGATCTTCTCAAGCGCGTAAAGCGTATCGCCGGTCAAATCCAAGCCGTGGAACGGGCATTGGAATCGGATCTCGATTGCGCCAAAACTTTACACCTTGTTGCCGCCACTCGCGGAGCCATCAACGGCTTAATGGAGGAAATCATCGAGGACCATGCGCGGGAGCATGTTGCTAACCCTGCGCTTAGCGAAGAAGAGCGTAACAAGGGTGTCGAAGAGCTTCTTGAAGCCATTCGCCGATACTCCAAGTGAACGCGTCCAGGTATTCAGTCATGAGCAGCACCAACATCAACCACACACACGACCACATGTTCCTTGGCTCAGCGCACGATGAAAATGCCAAGCGCACGCTTTGGGTCGTGGCACTGACCGTTGTAATGATGGTTGGCGAGATTACCGCTGGCTATATCACGGGTTCGATGGCGTTATTGGCCGATGGCTTTCACATGGCAACCCATGCCGGAGCACTGGGCATCGCGGCGGCGGCATACAGATATGCAAAACGCCACGCTTCCAGCCAACGATACAGTTTCGGTACCGGGAAGGTGGGAGACCTGGGTGGATTTGCGTCGGCACTGATTCTTGGCATGGTCGCTTTGGGAATAGGCGTTGAGTCTTTCGTGCGCCTCTTGCAGCCAACAGACGTTCAGTTCGGCACCGCTACGCTAATCGCGATTGTCGGTTTGATCGTAAATATTGTCAGTGCCCTGTTACTGGGTCACGGGCACAGCCATAGTCACGATCATACTGATCATGACCATGTTCATCACGGGAATGACAACAACCTGAAGTCGGCCTATGTCCACGTCATTGCAGACGCGCTAACTTCGGTGCTAGCTATTGTCGCATTGCTCGCCGGTCGATATCTCGGTTGGGTGTGGCTGGACCCAGCCATGGGTATCGTAGGTGCCATCGTCATCGGACGTTGGGCGTGGACATTAATGAGGGTGACCGCAGGCGTGCTGCTGGATCAGACAGACGTGCATGTCGCCGAGGAAATCCGCGAATTGGTTGAGAAGCCAGGGGATGCCACTATTACAGACCTGCACGTCTGGCGGGTCGGACCGCAAGCTCATGCGGCAATCGTCAGCGTTCTTGGCGAAGTCACTGCAGACGCTGACAGCATACGTGAACGCCTCAAACCGGTTCACGAAGTCAGCCATCTGACGGTCGAGTATCGATCGGTCTGATTAGCACCTCCGCACTCTAAGTCTCAAGGAGCCGCAATTTCTTTCGGGAAATGTGAATCGGCGCAAATCGAATGCCGGTATATCTAGCCTTACACCGATGCATACGAAACAGTAAGCTGGTCAATTGCAGTGCAAATGACTGCTCAAGTGATGAAGCATTCGAGGTGCCAGGTAATCGGCGTCATTACCCACGCCTCTGATCGTTGCAGAGGCAAAGTTCCTTTGTTTGGGTAAGCCGACGAAGTACAAACCAGGCACCAGACTTGCCACTCCATTGCGCTGTAGCACACGTCCACTCCGGCCTTCGACTGGGAGTTGTGTCAGAAAATCGAGGTTTGGCCGGAAACCGGTGGCGAAGATCAGCGCATCAACCAGGGTGGTGCTTCCGTCTGGCCAGACCACCCCCTCAGACAGCGCCTCCTGGAACATCGCTTTGCGCTGGAGTCGTCCGGTGTCCAGGGCCTTCCGGTATTTGCCGGTGTCCAGCACAGGCGTGCTCTGGTCACTCAGCCACCGCGTGTGCTCCAACCGGGTGAGTTTCAGCCAGGCATGAAAGTCGAGCCCCAGGATCCGCTGCGGGAAAAATCGGATCCTCTCGCGGGTCGCCAGCACTACCTGCGCAACGCCGGCAAGCTCATAGGCAATTTGAACAGCCGAGTTCGCCGCGCCGACCACGACGACACGCTGGCCAGCAAAGGCCTCAGGCGTTCGATACGCCGAGCTGTGCAGACAGATCCCTGAAAAGCTTTCCATGCCAGGAATGTCAGGCATGTACGGACGGCTGAAGCCCCCCGATGCCACGACCACCGCACGCGCCGTGAAGGTCGATCCGTTGGCGGCGCGGACCTCAAATGCCTTGTCCTTCTGCACGACATCCAGCACTCGGGTACCGCCCTCAAAAGGCATCTGAAACTCGGCGGCGTATGACTCCAGGTACTGCACCACGTCGTCTCGCAGCGGATAACTCTTGGGATCACCGGGAAACACCATCCCCGGTAGTGCTGAATACTCCGCCGGGGAGAACAGCTGCAGGCTGTCGTAGTAGTTCCGCCAGTTCCCACCAGGGTGTGTTTGCTCATCCAGGATCAGAAAGTCCAAGCCGTGTTGCTGCAAATGCCAGCCAACCGCCAAGCCCGCTTGCCCACCACCGATGACGATCACATCCAACGCGCGAGTCGATTTATTCATGTATGCGCACTCATGCATATATCAGGACAAAAAATGGGCACGAGCTACGGGCAGCACAGCGAAACCAGACCCTTGGTTCGCTGGAGCAGGCCCTCAAGGCGCTCGACGATCGCCCCACCATTCACTTCGTAGAACACCTGCCGACCCACCTTGGTGGCCTTCACGATCTGGGCATCGTGCAGCACCTGCAGGTGCCTGGAGATCACCGATCGCTCCTGCGGTAGCTCTTTGGCGATTTCGCCGACATCCGCCCGTCCCAGTAGAAGCACGCGCTTGAACACCGCGACCCTGGAGGGCTCGCAGAGCGCTTTGAAGAAGACTTCGTCCAGCGACTCGATGGCAGCGTCGATGGCTTGGGTGCGGAGGTTCAGGTTAATCGTCATGTCGCCAATATATGTGCACGAATATGCACATGTAAAGTCATAGATCACAGCGGGGTTGCGATACATTCGAAAAAGCGTATATTCGAAAAACCATATGCGTGCAGTAATCCGCACATCGAGAGCCGATATGACTGACTCACTGACCCCTACCAAGGTTTTCAAATGCCTCGCCGACGAGAACCGCATTCGGATGATGCTGCTGATCGCCCGCGAGGAAGAGCTCTGCGTCTGTGAGCTGACCTGTGCGCTGGAAGAAAGCCAGCCCAAGGTTTCCCGCCACCTGGCGCAGCTGCGCACGTGTGACCTGCTGGCAGACCGCCGCCAGGGCCAATGGGTTTACTACCGGCTGCATCCAGAGCTGCCCGCCTGGGTACGCGAGATCCTGCAAACCACGCTGGAGGCCAATAGCGAGTGGCTGAACAGCAGCTCCACTCGATTGGACGCAATGGGTGACCGCCCACAGCGCGTCGCCACCTGCTGCTGATCATTGCCGAGCAAAACCGATGAAAGTTCTGTTCCTCTGCACCGCCAATAGCTGCCGCAGCATCCTGTCAGAAGCCGTGTTTAACCACCTGGCCCCGGCCGGTATGAAGGCCTACAGCGCCGGCAGCCAGCCCAAAGGCGAGGTACATCCGCTGTCCATCTCCGCGCTGCAGCGCGCCGGTATTTCCACCGATGGCCTGAGCAGCAAATCCAGCGATGCACACGCCGAGCTGGCACCGGACTTCGTCATCACCGTCTGCGACAAGGCCGCCGGCGAAGCCTGCCCTGTGTTCTTCGGGCCGGCAGTAAAAGCCCATTGGGGGCTTTCCGATCCTTCGTACCTGCAGGGTAGCGCCGCCGAATTGGATGCGGCTTTCGACATCACGCTTGAGCAGATCAAGCGACGCCTCAAGGCATTCCTCGCACTGCCTTTTGAACAACTGGATGCCGCGCAGCTCAAGGTCGAGCTGGCCCGCATCGGAACGCTCTGACGTTTAGGGAGATCCACCATGAGCAAAAGCCGACTTTCCTTCCTCGACCGTTACTTGACGGTCTGGATCTTTCTGGCCATGGGCCTGGGTATCGCCCTGGGCAGTTTGTTCCAAGGATTGCCCGCGTGGCTGAACAGCCTGTCGGTAGGCTCGACAAACATCCCCATCGCGATTGGCCTCATCGTCATGATGTACCCGCCGCTGGCGAAGGTGAAATACGAGGAACTGCCTCAGGTTTTCAAGGACAAGCGCATCCTCGTGCTGTCGCTGGTTCAGAACTGGGTAATCGGCCCGGTGCTGATGTTCGGGCTGGCAGTAGTGTTCCTTTCCGACAAGCCTGAGTACATGACTGGCCTGATCCTCATCGGCTTGGCGCGCTGCATCGCCATGGTGCTGGTGTGGAACCAGATCGCCGGTGGCAACAACCAGTACGTGGCGGGCCTGGTCGCCTTCAACAGCATTTTCCAGATCCTGTTCTTCAGCGTGTACGCCTGGATCTTCCTGGGCCTGCTGCCGCCGCTGTTTGGTCTTGAGGGTAGCGTCATCGAGACCAGCTTCTTCGACATCGCTCAGTCGGTGCTGATCTACCTGGGCATCCCGTTCTTGGCCGGCTTCCTGACCCGCAAGATCTTGATCAGCAGCAAGGGCGAGACTTGGTACCAGGAACGCTTCATTCCGAAGATCAGTCCGCTGACGCTCGTGGCGTTGCTGCTGACCATCGTGGCCATGTTCAGCCTGAAGGGCGACATGGTGCTGCAACTGCCGCTGGATGTGCTGCGCATCGCCATCCCGCTGACCATCTACTTCGTGGTGATGTTTTTCATCAGCTTCTGGATGGGCAAGCTGCTGGAGGCCGACTACCCACGCACCACCGCGCTGGCGTTCACCGCAGCGAGCAACAACTTCGAACTGGCCATTGCCGTGGCCATCGCCACCTTCGGCCTCGCATCGCCGGTTGCCTTTGCCACTGTCATCGGCCCCTTGGTGGAAGTGCCGGTGCTGATTTCGCTGGTAGGCGTGGCCTTGTGGCTCAAGCGCCGCTGGTTTGACCAGCCCTCAGGTGCCTTGTCTCAGGAGTAAAATCATGACCGAACATCACATCCCCAATATCGACAACGAACTGGTCGACCTGCCATCCGCCGATAAGCTAGCGATCGAGCAGCAGTCCACCCATAAACCGCGCATCCTGCTGCTGTACGGGTCGACCCGCGAACGCTCCTTCAGCCGTCTGCTGACAGAAGAAGCGGCACGCCTGCTGGAGCACTTCGGTGCGGAGACGCGGATCTTCAATCCCACTGGCCTGCCACTGGCGGATGATGTGCCCGATGACCACCCCATGGTCAAGGAACTACGTGACCTGGTGCTGTGGTCGGAAGGCATGGTCTGGTGCTCGCCTGAGCGCCACGGCGCGATGACCGGCGTGTTCAAGTCGCAGATCGACTGGATTCCACTGAGCATGGGCGCCGTGCGCCCGACGCAAGGCAAGACCCTCGCGGTGATGCAGGTCTGCGGTGGCTCGCAGTCGTTCAACGTGGTCAACCAGCTGCGCGTCCTCGGTCGCTGGATGCGCATGTTCACCATCCCCAACCAGTCGTCCGTACCCAAAGCCTACCTGGAGTTCGACGAGGCCGGCCGCATGAAGCCCTCAGCGTACTACGACCGTGTCGTCGATGTGATGGAGGAGCTGGTGAAGTTCACCCTGCTGCTTCGTGATCGCTCCGACTACCTGGTCGATCGCTATTCCGAGCGCAAGGAGTCGGCTGAAGAACTTTCCAAACGCGTTAATCAACGATCCATCTGAGGCTTTCTGACCATGCAACTGCACCCGTATTCCGTGCTGGCGACTCCCGAGCTGATCGGCCAGCTGATCTTCACCCCGTGTCCTGGTACCAAGGACACCTCGGTATCCCAAGCGCTGGCAACACTGCGCGAAGCCGGTGCGAGTGCACTGGTTACCCTGATGCCGAGTGAAGAGCTGCTGCAGAACGAGATCGACCTACTGCCCGAGGAGTGCCAACTGCTGGGCCTCGAATGGTTCCACCTGCCGGTGGAAGACGACCAGGCGCCCGGCGAGCCCTTTGCTGCCGCCTGGGAGATCCATCGGGAACGCTTGAAAGCGTTGGTGATGACTGGCAAGACGATCGCCATTCACTGCAAAGGCGGCTCCGGCCGCACCGGCCTGTTTGCGGCCCGCCTGATGATCGAGTGCGGTATTCCCGTGCAGGAAGCTGTTGCTCAGGTCCAGGCCCTGCGCCCACGTGCCATTCAGAACCCTGCGCACGTCGGCTACATCAACCAGTTCAGCGACACCCTCTGACCTTTCGCTAATCGTGATCCGAGAACAAGAACATGGCTATCAAAGTAGGTATCAATGGGTTTGGCCGTATTGGTCGATTGGCGCTGCGCGCGTCTTGGAACTGGCCAGAGTTCGAGTTTGTGCAGATCAATGACCCGGCCGGCGACGCCGAGACCCATGCCCACCTGATCAACTTCGACTCGGTCCACGGCCGCTGGCACCGTGAAGCCCGTGCTGAGGGCAGTATGGTGGTGATCGACGGCAAGCGCATTCAGGTCACCGCGAACAAGACCATCGCCGACACCGACTGGTCGGGCTGCGACCTGGTGATCGAGGCCAGCGGCAAGATGAAGTCGGTAGCCGTGCTCCAGGCCTACCTGGATCAGGGCGTAAAACGTGTAGTGGTCTGCGCTCCAGTGAAGGAGAAAGGCGCCCTGAACGTGGTGATGGGCGTCAACCAGCACCTGTTCGACCCGGCGCAGCATCGCATCGTTACCGCCGCCTCCTGCACTACCAACTGCCTAGCCCCGGTGGTCAAGGTGATTCACGAGAACCTGGGCATCCGCCACGGATCGATCACCACCATCCACGACCTCACCAACACCCAGAGCATCCTCGATACGCCGCACAAGGACCTGCGCCGCGCCCGTGCCTCGGGCATGAGCCTGATCCCGACCACCACGGGCTCGGCTACTGCGATCGCCGAGATCTTCCCCGAGCTGCGCGGCAAGTTGAATGGTCACGCCGTGCGTGTACCGCTGGCCAACGCCTCGCTGACCGACTGCGTATTCGAAGTGGAACGCGAGACCACGGCTGAAGAGGTCAACACGCTGCTGAAGGCGGCGGCCGAAGGCCCGTTGAAAGACATCCTGGGCTACGAAGAGCGCCCACTGGTATCCATCGACTACCGCACCGATCCGCGCTCCTCGATCATCGACGCGCTGTCGACCTTGGTGGTCAATGGCACCCAGGTGAAGCTCTACGCCTGGTATGACAACGAATGGGGCTACGCCAACCGTGCAGCGGAACTGGCCCGCCTGGTCGGCGCAGCGGAGTAAACAGCGATCATGAAGGCGTTGTCAGCCCTGTCTGCGGAAGTGCGTCAGTACCTGCTGGTTACCGGCAACTACTGGGCCTTCACCCTCACCGACGGCGCATTGCGCATGTTGGTGGTACTGCACTTCCATTCGTTGGGCTACACGCCGCTGCAGATCGCGGCGCTGTTCCTGTTCTACGAAGTGTTCGGCGTGATCACCAACCTGGTGGGCGGTTACCTCGGCGCCCGCCTGGGACTCAACCGCACCATGAACATCGGCCTGGGCATGCAGGTCGTGGCCTTGCTGATGCTCACGGTGCCGGCAACCTGGCTGACAGTGCCATGGGTGATGGCCGCCCAGGCACTGTCCGGCATCGCCAAGGACCTGAACAAGATGAGCGCCAAGAGCTCCATCAAGCTTCTGGTGCCGGACAGCCAACAGGGCACGCTCTACAAATGGGTGGCCATCCTGACGGGCTCGAAGAACGCGCTCAAAGGTGTGGGCTTTTTCCTCGGCGGAGCACTGCTCGCGTTGCTCGGCTTCACCCTGGCGGTGCTGGCCATGGCGGCAGTACTGGCCATGATCTGGATCGGCAGTCTGGTGCTGCTGAAAAAGGACTTGGGCAAAGCCAAGGCCAAACCCAAGTTCCGCGACATGCTGTCCAAGAGCCGGGCGATCAACATCCTCTCAGCCGCACGGCTGTTTCTCTTCGGTGCCCGAGACGTCTGGTTCGTCGTGGCGCTGCCGGTGTACCTGAGCACCGCGTTTGGCTGGGAATTCTGGCTGGTCGGCGGCTTCCTCGCCGTGTGGATCATTGGCTACGGCATCGTCCAGTCGTTTGCTCCTCACATCACCGGCAAGAAGCGTGGTCATGTGCCCGACGGCCGAGCGGCCTTCATTTGGGCTCTCGCCCTGGCCGGACTGCCTGCGCTTATTGCCGTGGGCCTATCAGCAGGCTGGTCGGCGCAGGTGGTGCTGCTCGGTGGGCTGATGCTGTTCGGCGTGCTGTTCGCGGTGAACTCCTCGTTGCACAGCTACCTGATCGTCAGCTATGCCAAGGAAGATGGGGTCTCGCTGGACGTAGGCTTCTACTACATGTCCAACGCCTTGGGGCGGCTGGTCGGTACACTGCTGTCAGGCTGGGTGTTCCAAGCCTATGGCCTGGAGGCCTGCCTGTGGGTTTCCAGCCTTTTCGTACTGGCTGCCGCGCTCATCTCGATCGGGTTGCCCAGACACAGCGAAATGGCGCAGAAGACCCACTGAGCACAGGGGAAGAGCGGAGGCACTCAAGCCTCCGCTTTCACCAGAAACTGCTCGATCTCAGCGACAGTGCTGCGGGCTGTGCGCGTCACCCCGATCAAGGTCGCGGATGCAGAGCCTGTCCACTCGCCATAACCCACGAGCCAAAGGCCAGGCTCATTCACTGCCCGTGTACCTGAAACTTCGACGCGACCGTCACCAGTGACTACCCCGAGCTCGCCAAGTGCCCCAGCGCCGGCTTGAATCCGGTGCACCAGATCACCGCATCGACTGCGGTCTCCGAGCCGTCTGCCCAGACCACTCCGTCGGGGGTGAAACGAACGAAAGGCCTCACTGCATGAAGAACGTCTCGCTCACGCGCCTCGACCACAGGCGTGACCATCACGATATCGCCCAGCCCACCGACTGGCTGGTCAATCACACGGCCCTCCATCTGCGCTTTCCAGCGCTCTGTCGCCCGTTCGAACAGCACTCGACCATCTACATCATCAGGCAGGAAGAGTGGCTCGGTGGGCGTATCCCAGTTCATCCGCTACTTGGGAAACCTCTGCGAGAATCTGTGCCCCGGAGTTGCCGCCGCCGACGACCAGGACCCGCTTGCCCGAGAACGCCTGCGGCTCAACATAGTGAGCTGAATGCAGCTGCTGGCCACAGAACAGCTTGGCACCGGGATAAGCAGGGATATTGGGGTTGCTCCAGGTGCCGGTGGCACTGACCACTGCTTTGGCATCCCAGTACCCGCGCTGGGAATGGACACGCAACGCACCGCCGAGGCGCTCGACGGAGGTGACCCGTACTGGCCGCTCAATAGGGAAATATCCATTCCGGCAGCTTCGGAACTGTCACCTTGCGGCGTCGTGTCGATAGCGTGTGGGTGCTCCTCAGCCATAGTGAGTGCACCACTGGCGAGTCCGAAGCCCGCGCCTCAATCAGCCATTTTCTCAATACCCCAACCCATCTGCTTCCACTCCCTTCAGGTGAACGACGACGTGCTCCTCTAAGCAGAATGGGTAAGCGCACACCAAGCGTGGTGTTCAAATCACTATTTGATCCAAGCCGCCGTATTGGGGCGTGGGCGCTGAATCAACTGTATCTCGCACTGCCATCCCCAGACAGAAATTGGGTTCCCGATTGCCAGACTGAGAATTTTCACACCCGCCTTTGGGAGGCCCACCTGTTAGCGATATTTCGCGAACAGGGACTCTTGGTCACCCAGCCTAAAGAATCACCCGATTTTCACATCGAGAATAGGCTGGGAGATGAGGCCTGGGTTGAAGCAGTGACAGCCAACCCGGAAGAGCGGTATGAGCATTTTGGCGCCTCGCCGGTCCCCCCACCCGCTGACCGACATGAGCGCTTCTTAGGAGCGGCTGCAGAAAGGTTTGCGAGGACCATCCAAAACAAATTGGACAAGCGCTACGAATCCCTACCGCACGTGGAGGGTAAGCCGCTCATTCTGGCCTTAGCCGATTTCCATGCGCCCAGTTCAATGCTGTGGAGCAGGGAGTCGCTCATCAGCTATCTCTATGGCTTTGCAGTTCACTCATCTGCGCATCGTGGTACGCACCTGATAACTGTGGAGGAAGAGACATCTCTGCTATCAGGGCGCCCCAACGGCCTATTTACGCTAAGGGAAAATGCCCATCTTTCAGCGGTCATTTTCACCAATGCCTGCACAGTGCCAAAGCTCAGCCGAGTGCCGATCTCAGGTGGAGCTCATCTAGACGGGTACCGATACTTGCGGTTTGGTGAGTTTTTCGACCGTTCTCCAGGAGCATCACGAGGTATCCCATTTCTGTTGGATGTAGCGTCCAGCGACTACGGTCAGCTCTGGCCGCAATATGGCTACGAGCCGTGGTCTGCTGAAGTGGAGGTCTTCCATAACCCTATGGCACTACACCCGGTGCCTAATGAGTTGATACCAGAAGTCACCCACTGGAGAGAAGTAAACGGAAGAGTCGAGTCCGAATCTTTCTTTGATGTATCGATACTCCGATCCAGGACACTCGTCCTCAGTGCAAACGCTAAGGTTCCGTCACTCGATGAGTTGCTGACAGCAACCAGTCCTCCAGAGCTCTGACGGCGGCGGGGTGGCCGCATCTTTGCCACGCAGGTAGATGAGAATTTCTCAGCAAGCTACCCAGCCAGGGGAAGGACATGAGATCCCCTGCGCATTCAGGGCCGTTGAAGCGTCACCTCTCTTCGGGTAAAAGCATGACCGTTATACAACGCTACAACAGCGTCATACCCGAGAGCATAGGAAGAAAAAATGTCGATTCAAGGACTAAAACGATACTTTGGAAACAAGATTCACGCAGTGATAATGATGGCCCCGCTTAAGCGGGAAATGATACGCCTCGGTATATGCACCCTTATGGCGATTATTCTGAATATCATCTTGTATACCGGCGTTGAAGTAGACGGCACCATCAAGCCGTGGGCAGAAACCCCGATAAAACTATTTGCATCGTCGATGTTATTCGCCTTCATGATCAAGGCTTTTCTGCCAATTCTCGGCTGGACGATTCTGAAAGCAATGCTGTTGAGTGCGAACAATGCCTTCAGCGGCATCCTGAGTTTTTTGGGCAATCAGTTCACAGGCGTCATGTACTGTACCGGAATCATTATGGGTTCTATCACGATTAAATTGTATATGGTTTCCGGGGTTTTAGACTCTGAGTTTGCTTATCTGTCCGCAATCGTATTTACTTCCGGGATTTTATATTTCTATGTGCTGCAATGCGCCATTCAAAAAACAATGAGTCCAGCTCTGCGTACACCAGCAGTACCGCGTTAAGCCACTAGGCTGTGACTATTCATCTCTGGTGCTCAGTAGGCGCTCGCTCTGCTGAACCCTCACCCATACACAACCATTAATGGCCAGGCCCGCCTTCGACTTTATGAAGAAGGCGAGCGAGCACGTGACTGATTGCGCATGTATTCCGAGATGAGACTTCCGAAATTGATGTCCGCCTCTTCAACGAGAATATTGACGTGACAGTACAGCTCTTCAGGACCTCTGAGATAATTGAAAATCCTTGATCTAACGATGCCGCAAACCCCTTCTTTGACCGCCGTAGAGGGGAGGTTGATAACATCGCCAACGCACGGAATAAGAGCTAGGCCATGGTCGCTGTTGAAGACAATGTCAGCTGGACAGGCATTAATGCTGGCATCAGATTGCCCTTGCGAAACCTGCTGATAATCAATGCTATACCTCATGTACAGCCTACCTCATTTTTTGAGTGAGGAATCAGCGCCGCGGATCGTAAACAGAAACCTCAAGCTCGCAAGCGACGGGAGTATGTAGCGGATTTTCGGTACTAGAGAGCTTGGCAACTATCGTTTTTCAAGCACATACCCTACGCCCCGAAGCGTATGTATCAGTTTGGTCTCGAAAGGGTCATCTATCTTGGCTCTGAGTCTTCGAATCGACACCTCTACAACGTTTGTGTCGCAGTCAAAATTCATATCCCAAACCTGCGAAATAATTTGGGTGCGGCTCAGCACCACACCGGTATTACGCATCAGGTAATGCAGTAACGCGAATTCTTTCGTGGTCAGGTCAATGCGCTGACCGTCCCTGAATGCCCTGTGCCGGCTCTGATCAAGCTCCAGGTCAGCGACGCGAATGACCTCTACGGATGCAGGGTGATCTGACCTGCGCATCAAGGCGCGAACCCGGGCCAGTAGCTCAGGAAACTCAAATGGCTTGATTAGGTAGTCATCTGCGCCGTTCTCCAGCCCCCGGACCTTATCCGCCAGCCGGCTTCTCGCCGTCAGCATCATGATGCGGGAAGGGCAATTTTTACGGCGCAACAACTCAAGGACCTGCCAACCATCCATCTCTGGAAGGTTTATATCGAGAATAATCAGCTCGTATTCGTGCTGTTTGGCCAAGAACAATCCATCAGAGCCGGTGTGAACGCAATCAACGACATAGCCACATTCCGTCAGACCTTGACGCACATACTCCGCAGTTTTTACTTCATCCTCAATTACCAGAATTCGCATGGGATTTTGTCTCGATATCACTGAGCAATTAACCGCGCACGCGCGCCGGCATTATTGAAAGGGATGGTAAATCAAAATGAGCGTGCCGGGGCTCAAATGACGGATTTGTAATTTCTAGGTAATACAGTTGATAGTCTGGCGGTATATCTTGTCGCGGTTTGGGTTTGACAGTTGCGGGCCCGCTCTCCAGCAGGTGATTTGACCTTATGAAGTATTGGGTTATTTTCTTCTTCGTGCTGGCTTCGTTCCGCTCAGATGACGGCGAGGTTGCTCACATTGAGGAAACTGGTCATTGGTGTAGCCATGAACTTCACCGGCATGCGATGCGTGCAATCGAACGCCTACTTGAATTCTAGGCAAAAAAAAGGCGCCCAATGGGCGCCAAATATCCACCTTTTACCAAAGGAGCACTTAAGCCACTCAAGGTGAATTCGTAATGCTCGTTTTACTAATAGGACCAGCTAAGGAATAACTGGTCCAGTTAGCGAATTACAGAATCGAAAGCGGGTACTCGATGATTACACGAGTTTCATCCAGATCCGATTCGAATGCAGTAGCACGCGTGGTTGCCTGGCGCAACCGGAAGGACAAGTCTTTTGCCGGACCGGTTTGGACAACGTATTTGACTTCGACGTCACGCTCCCAACGCTTCTGATTGTCGAGCGGGTTGCCGTTGTCGTCGGTGCGCATGTAGAACTGGTTAGCGTTCGAGTAATCCGCGCCCGAGCCTCTGGCGTAGCGGGTCATGAACGTCAGGCCTGGAATGCCGTAGCTGGTGAAGTTCAGGTCATAGCGCAGCATCCAGGAACGCTCTTTCGGCGAGTTGAAGTCGCTGTACTGGATGGAGTTGTCGACGAAAATCGAGTCCGACTGACGCAGATAGTCGAAATCGTCGTCGCCGTTGTTGCGCTGGTGCGACAGGGCCAGGGTGTGAGCACCGTAACGCACGCCGACCTTGGCACTCCAGATGTTGTTGTCGAATTCACCCAGGCGCTTCTTACCTTCATCTACGGCTTTGTAGTAGTTGAAGCCACCGATCAGAGCCAGATCGTCGCTCAGCGGGTAAACAACGCTGGTACCGGCGTAGTACTGATTCCAGACGTCTTTCAGCTGGCTGGCGTAGACGCTCACAGTCCAGTTGTCGTTGATCGAGTAGTCACCACCACCGTAACCGATCCATGGCGAGTTGACCGGGCCGCCGTAGAAGGTCACGAAGTTGTCGTTCAGGTCACTGGAGAGTGGCTGGCTCATGGCGTGCAGTCGACCACCCTGAAGGGTGAGGCCTTGGATGCTGGTGTTCTCAACGGTCACGCCGCGGAAGCTTTCTGGCAGCAGGCGAGAGTCACCGGATGCAACGACCGGAGTCGATGGGAAAACATCACCCACTTTCACGATGGTATCGAACAAGCGGACTTTGGCTGCGCCGCCGACCTTGGTGTATTCGTCGCGAGCTTCGCCCTTGTTATCAACGGGTAGCACATCGAAGGAGCTACGGCCGCCGTTGCGGCCATCACCGGTGTCGAGCTTGAGGCCGATCATGGCGAAGGCATCAACGCCAAAGCCAACAGTACCCTGGGTAAACCCAGAGTTGAATTTGCTGATGATCGCGTGCGCCCAGGCTTCGGAGTAGCCGTTGGTATTGCCCTTGCCACTGTTGTAAGTGGGGGCCGAGCTGTCGCGATTATCACGGTTGAAGTAGAAGTTACGGTTCAGCACTGTAAGGCTGCTGCCTTCAATGAAGCCTTCTGGCTTGTCTTCAGCCTGTGCCGAAACAGCATAGCTTCCAGACAGCGCAGAAACTGCCGCCAAATACAGTGGTACTTTGATTTTCATCCGATGCTCCTTTGATTCACGGCAGTTTTTATTATGTTTACCTGCGCGGGTGTCGTTAATTGTTCTGACCCGGCGGCGCGCCTAGCGTAGCGCGAGCTCATATTTGCAGGCCGAAGATAACGGGAGGGTGATAGAACAATTACAATTTCGTCATCTGTCCGTTATTTGGCACCTTCGCGCCGCGTGTTTGCCATCTCCGTTGCTTGTAACGAAATCCTAGTACCGGGTTAGATTTCCCAGTATTTACGGGCATTACAGCGCTTTCTTACGAAATTGTAATTTTCTAGCCACCCCTCTGATAGCTACCGCTCTTTAGAGTGCCATCACCTAATCAAGTGGGGCTTGGCAGCTGTTTCGGCGTTCTCGCCAAGCTTTATCGAAGTTTGTGCACGAGGACCATCAAAGTGCCCCGGTATAACCGCAATGTCTTATCCAAGACCTCTGTCTCGCCCTGGAAGATCGCTGCACTCTGTGCAGTCATTTCTGGACTGATGGCACCTGCAGCTCTTGCCCAAAGCATCAGCTTGCCCCAGGCGCTTTCGACGGCCATGGATGCCAACCCTGACCTGGCCGCGGCCCGGCAAGAGATTGGGATCGCTGATGGTGCTCGCAAGCAGGCCGGGCTTATCCCCAACCCCACTATTTCGTACGACGTAGAAGACACCCGTCGTAACACCAGCACGACGACCGTGTCGCTTAGCCAGACCCTGGAACTGGGTGGCAAGCGGGGAGCTCGTGTTGACGTCGCCACTTACGGGCAGACCGCCGCACAGCTGGAGTTGGACCGTCGCGTGAACGGTCTGCGTGCAGACGTCGTGCAGGCCTTTTACGCCGCATTGCGGGCCCAGACAGGCCTTGACCTGGCCAAGCAATCTCTCGAACTGACTGAGCGCGGTCTCCGCATCGTCGATGGCCGTGTTCGCGCAGGTAAATCGTCTCCGGTAGAAGCCACCCGTGCCCAGGTGCAACTGGCCGAGGCCAAGCTGCAAGTTCGACGCGCCGAAACAGAGAAAGCAACCGCTTACCAACAGCTCGCTCAAATTACGGGCAGCTCAGTCACCGTGTTTGATCGACTCGAATCGCCAACCCTATCTCCGGGCTTGCCGCCTCGTACTGAAGATCTACTGGCAAAGCTCGACCAGACCGCAGAAATGCGCCAGGCCGTGGTACAGATCGACAAGAGCGATGCCTCGCTCGGCTCAGAGAAAGCTCAGCGTATCCCGAACCTTACTGTCAGCGTAGGTAGCCAGTACGACCGCTCTGTACGAGAGCGAGTCAACACTGTTGGCCTGTCTATGCCTTTGCCGCTGTTTGATCGCAACCAGGGCAACATCCTTTCCGCTTCTCGACGTGCAGATCAGGCCCGAGACCAGCGCAATGCCGTGGAGCTGCGCCTGCGCACCGAAACCCAAACCGCGTTGAACCAGTGGTCCACCGCCATGCAGGAGGTCGAGTCCTACGACAAGACCATTCTGCCGTCAGCCCAACAAGCCGTAGAGACAGCAACCCGCGGCTTCGAGATGGGCAAATTCGGCTTCATCGAAGTGCTGGATGCCCAGCGCACCTTGATCGTCGCTCGTGGCCAATACCTCGAATCGTTGGCAGCGGCGACCAATGCGCGTGCGCAGGTGGAAAGGGTTTATGGCGAAGTCGGCTCAACTGCCGGCGCTCGCTGAACGGGCCAAACATTTTCTTCGGCACACAGCCTTGAACAAGCCGGTGCCTACGATTAGCAGGAGTAGCAATGGATAACAAACGCAAGATCGCCCTCGCGGTAGCCGCTGTGGCAGCCCTCGGATTTGGCAGCCTTGCCTGGAACAACAGTTCCGGACAGCAGGCCGCCAGTACCGCCGAGCATGGCGCTAACGATGGTCATGGCGACGAAAAGAAAGCCGCATCTGCCGCCAAAGAGGAAGGTGATGAGGGCCATGGTGAAGAAGGTCACAGCGAAGAGGGTGGTGAAGAAGAGGGCAAGCTGAGGCTCAGCGCTGAACAGATCAAGGCAGCCGGCGTTGCTCTCGAAGCTGCAGCACCCCGTGACTTGGGTACAGTCGTGAGCTTCCCGGGCGAAATTCGCTTCGATGAAGACCGGACCGCCCACGTAGTTCCTCGTGTTCCTGGCGTTGTTGAGACTGTCCAAGCCGATCTGGGTGAGACGGTCAAAAAGGGTCAGGTCCTCGCTGTAATCGCCAGCCAGCAGATCTCTGACCTGCGCAGCGAACAACAGGCCGCACAGCGTCGCGTCGAACTGGCGCGTGTGACCTTCGAGCGTGAGAAGCAGCTGTGGCAGGACAAGATTTCCGCAGAGCAAGACTACCTCCAAGCACGCCAAGCGCTGCAAGAAGCGGAGATCTCCTTGGCCAACGCCAAGCAGAAGGTCGGTGCGATCGGTGCTTCGGTTAACTCCGTTGGCGGTAATCGTTACGAACTCCGAGCCCCTTTCGACGCCGTGGTGGTGGAGAAACACCTGACCGTTGGCGAAGTCGTCAGCGAGGCGACCAACGCCTTCATCCTTTCCGACCTGAATCAGGTCTGGGCAACCTTCGCCGTCCCGCCTACAGATCTGGGCAAAGTCACGACTGGTCGTGCGGTGAAAGTCTCTTCGCCTGACATGAACGTCGAGGTCGAAGGGAAGGTGGGTTATGTCGGGAGCCTGCTGGGCGAGCAAAACCGTGCAGCTACTGTCCGCGTCACCTTGACCAACCCCAACGGTGCCTGGCGTCCAGGCCTGTTCGTGAACATTGCGGTCACTTCCCAAACCGATCGAGTTGCCGTAGCGGTCCCTGAGCACGCAGTGCAGACCGTTGAAGACAAACCCTCGGTATTCGTACGCACCCCAGATGGGTTTGACACCCGCCCGGTAAAACTGGGTCGTCGCGATAATGGGTACGTGGAAGTCATCGACGGTATTGAAGCCGGCGCCCAGGTAGCAACCAGTGGCAGCTTCACACTCAAGTCCGAGCTCGGCAAAGCTTCTGCCGAACACGGTCACTGATGCGAACTGACAGGATGATTTCTCATGTTTGAACGTATCATCAGATTCGCCATCGAGCAGCGCATCGTAGTAATGATCGCTGTTCTGATCATGGCGGGTATCGGTATCTACAGCTATCAAAAGCTGCCCATTGATGCGGTACCCGATATCACCAACGTCCAGGTGCAGATCAACACTGCAGCGCCTGGCTATTCGCCGTTGGAAACCGAACAACGGATCACGTTTCCAGTTGAAACAGCAATGGCCGGTCTCCCGGGCCTTCAGCAGACCCGTTCCCTGTCTCGCTCTGGCCTGTCTCAGGTCACCGTGATCTTCAAGGATGGCACTGACATCTTCTTTGCCCGTCAGCTGATCAACGAGCGACTGCAGGTTGCGAAGGAACAGCTGCCAGATGGCGTGGAAGCTGTCATGGGGCCTGTTTCCACCGGTCTCGGTGAGATCTTCCTGTGGACCGTTGAAGCCGAAGATGGCGCGGTCAAAGAGGACGGTACGCCGTACACCCCGACCGACCTGCGCGTGATCCAGGACTGGATCATCAAGCCTCAGCTGCGCAACGTCCCGGGTGTGGCCGAGATCAATACCATCGGCGGCTATGCCAAGCAGTTCCTGGTTGCGCCGGATCCAAAGCGCCTGGCTACCTACAAGCTGACCCTCAATGACCTGGTTGCAGCGTTGGAAAGTAACAACGCCAACGTCGGCGCCGGCTACATCGAACGTAATGGTGAGCAGTTGCTCATCCGTGCGCCCGGCCAGGTAGGCAACATCGACGACATAGCCAACATCGTGATCACCAGTGTGGATGGTGCACCGATTCGTATCAGCAGCGTTGCTGACGTCAGCATCGGTAAAGAGCTCCGTACAGGTGCTGCTACTGAGAACGGCCGCGAAGTCGTGCTCGGTACCGTGTTCATGCTGATTGGTGAAAACAGCCGCACCGTATCTCAAGCTGTCGCCGCCAAACTGGCGGACATCAACCGCACCCTGCCAAAGGGCGTGGTGGCCGTGACCGTTTACGACCGTACCAACCTGGTTGAAAAAGCCATCGCGACGGTGAAGAAGAACCTGGTGGAAGGTGCGATTCTGGTAATCGCCATTCTGTTCCTGTTCCTCGGCAACATCCGTGCGGCACTGATCACCGCGATGGTGATTCCGCTGTCCATGCTGTTCACCTTCACAGGCATGTTCAACAACAAGGTCAGTGCCAACTTAATGAGTTTGGGGGCACTCGACTTCGGCATCATCGTCGACGGTGCCGTGGTTATTGTAGAAAACGCGATCCGTCGACTGGCTCATGCGCAGCATAAGCATGGCCGCATGCTCACCAAAACTGAACGCTTCCACGAGGTCTTTGCCGCGGCGCGAGAAGCTCGCCGGCCGCTGATCTTCGGTCAGCTGATCATCATGGTGGTTTACCTGCCGATCTTCGCCCTCACCGGCGTCGAAGGCAAAATGTTCCACCCGATGGCCTTCACCGTTGTGATGGCGCTGTTGGGTGCAATGATCCTGTCTGTTACCTTTGTTCCTGCAGCTATTGCCATGTTCGTCACTGGCAAGGTGAAGGAAGAAGAAGGTGTGGTCATGCGCACAGCTCGACTGCGCTATGAGCCGGTTCTTCAATGGGTGCTGGGACATCGGAACATCGCTTTCTCGGCCGCAGTAGCCTTGGTCGTACTGAGCGGCGTGCTGGCAAGTCGTATGGGTAGCGAGTTCATCCCAAGTCTCAGTGAGGGTGACTTTGCGATGCAGGCCATGCGTGTGCCTGGAACGAGCCTCACTCAGTCCGTCGAGATGCAGCAGCGTCTGGAGAAAGCGGTAATAGCGCAGGTGCCTGAAGTCGAGCGTATGTTCGCACGTTCGGGTACCGCGGAAATTGCATCTGACCCGATGCCACCGAACGCCTCCGACGCCTACATCATGCTCAAGCCTCAGGATCAGTGGCCTAACCCCAAGAAGCCTCGCGATGAGCTGATTGCTGAGGTGCAGAAGGCTGCAGCGGGTGTTCCAGGAAGCAACTACGAGTTGTCGCAGCCAATCCAACTGCGTTTCAACGAGCTGATTTCGGGCGTGCGTAGTGACGTCGCTGTGAAGGTCTTCGGCGATGACATGGACGTACTCAACAATACCGCCAACAAGATCGCGGCAGCGCTCAAAGCGGTACCGGGCTCGTCGGAAGTGAAAGTTGAGCAGACATCCGGCCTGCCGGTGCTGACAATCAACATCGACCGCGAGAAAGCAGCACGCTACGGCCTGAACATCGCGGATGTTCAGAACTCGATCGCTATCGCCGTGGGTGGTCGCCAGGCCGGCACGCTGTATGAGGGCGACCGTCGGTTCGACATGGTAGTGCGCCTGCCTGAGACCGTTCGCACCGACGTAGCGGGGATGTCCAGTTTGCTGATTCCGGTGCCTGCCAATGCGGCTCAGGGTGCCAACCAGATCGGTTTCATCCCGCTGTCGCAGGTCGCTAATCTGGACCTGCAACTGGGCCCGAACCAAATCAGCCGCGAGAACGGCAAGCGTCTAGTAATCGTCAGCGCCAACGTTCGAGGCCGTGACCTGGGATCCTTCGTTGAGGAGGCGACCGCTTCGCTGGATCAGAAGGTGCAAATCCCTGCGGGCTACTGGACGACTTGGGGTGGCCAGTTCGAGCAGCTGCAGTCGGCTGCCAAACGGCTGCAGATCGTTGTTCCAGTCGCCTTGCTGCTGGTCATGACCTTGTTGTTCCTGATGTTCAACAACCTGAAGGACGGCATGCTGGTCTTCACCGGTATTCCATTCGCACTCACCGGTGGTGTCGTGGCGTTGTGGCTGCGGGACATCCCTCTGTCGATCTCGGCAGGTGTCGGCTTCATTGCACTGTCCGGAGTTGCAGTACTGAACGGCCTGGTGATGATTGCCTTCATCCGCGGGCTAAGGGAGGAAGGGCGAACGCTCAGGCAGGCAGTCGATGAAGGTGCATTAACCCGTCTGCGACCTGTTCTGATGACTGCCTTGGTGGCGTCCCTGGGCTTCATCCCGATGGCCCTGGCCACCGGTACCGGTGCAGAAGTTCAGCGGCCTCTGGCGACGGTGGTGATTGGCGGGATCTTGTCTTCCACCGCGCTGACGTTGCTGGTACTGCCAGCCCTGTATCACTGGGCGCACCGCAAGGATGAAGATGGTGAGGAGGCTGAGGCGGTTAGCTGATAGCCGCCGCTAAAGAGAAGCCCACAACACGCGTTGTGGGCTTTTTTGTTTTATATGAGGTAGATGCGCTTACCTTTCAAAATTGTAAGTTTCTCGTCATGCCGGTGATGCCTGTGCATTGCTAAAGTTACGCCCGAGAAGATTTGAATTTGAGAGGTTCTTATGAAAAAGCTAATTATTGCCGCTGCACTTGTTGTGTTCTCGATGGCTTCGCAGGCTAACACTTTCTCTGAAAGCCAGCAGTTGCAATACACCAAAGAGCACCAAGCTGCGGTGGCCAAGTATGCCGAGAAGAATGGCAAGCCTATGCCGGAGATTCAGGATTACAAATATGGCATGAAGATAGACGTTGCTAAGTTTGTACGTCAGTCGCAGGACCCCCGTACCTGCCAGGTCTACCCACGGTTGATGACTTTCGAGGACTCCCAGGGCACGCTCAAGACTGTTCGTTACTCGATGTATTCGCAATGCATCAACAACAAGTAGTAAACGATTTGAACAGAACAATTAGAGAATTCATAAATGCCAGGCAGCGCCTGGCATTTTTTATTACGCCCGATGCTCCATAGCTTTGAAATATTAACGCCTGGGCCGGGGCAAACCGTGCAATAGGTCTTAGCTAACCAACCGCGACGGCTCCCAACTGCAGAGGGCAATTGGAAGCCTTGACCCCAGAAGGGACGAGTTATGAAAAGTTTGCTTGAACGCCCAGACGACCAAGCAGGGCACAAAGGCCATAGCCACGAGCATGGCAGTATCTTCGGCATGAATACCGAGCTGGTCTTCGCGCTGATCTGTGGTGTGCTGCTCGGTGCCGGAGCTCTCGCAGGAAAGCTCGGGCTGATCGATAGGCTGTCACTGGTTCTGTACGTATCTGCCTACGTGTTCGGTGGATGGTTCACTATCAAGGAAGCGATCAGCAACATCCGCCAGAAGCGCTTCGAGATCGATTCGCTGATGCTTCTCGCCGCAGCCGGTGCCGCGAGCATCGGCGCCTGGGCTGAGGGGGCTCTGCTGCTGTTCCTGTTCAGTCTGGGGCATTCCCTTGAAAGCTACGCGATGGGGCGGGCCAAGAAAGCGATTGAGGCACTGTCCAAGCTCGCACCGGCCACGGCGATCGTACGCAGAGCAAATGGCACGACGGAAATGCCGGTGGAACTGCTGGTTCCCGGTGACGTTGTCATCGTGCGCCCAAATGACCGCCTGCCGGCCGATGGTTTTGTAGTCGTGGGCTCCTCAAGTATCAACCAGGCGCCAGTGACCGGTGAAAGCGTCCCCGTGGACAAGCAACCTGTCGCTGATGTCGAGCTCGCACGTAGTAAGCCAGATGCAGTTGATGCAGCTTCGAAAGTCTTCGCCGGCACCATCAATGGCGAAACTCTCATCGAGGTTGAGGTAACACGGCGCTCCACTGAAAGTACCTTGGCGCGGGTCATCAAGATGGTCAGTGAAGCCGAAGTCAGGAAGTCACCGACCCAGCAGTTCACGGACCGCTTCCAGCGGGTATTCGTCCCGGTAGTTTTGCTGCTGGTAGTAGGGCTGCTGTTTGCCGGCATTTTTCTTGACGAGCCTTTCCGTGACTCGTTCTACCGGGCGATGGCCGTTCTGGTTGCAGCCAGCCCCTGCGCGCTCGCGATCGCTACACCAAGCGCCATTCTCTCTGGCATCGCCAGGGCAGCCCGAGGTGGCGTGCTGATCAAGGGCGGTGCGCCACTTGAAGAGCTTGGCGCCTTGAATGCCATGGCATTCGACAAGACCGGTACCCTGACCGAAGGGCGCCCACGCATTACCGATGTAATACCCGTGGGCGGCACGCAGATCGAGGATCTACTAAACGTCGCCATCGCTGTGGAGTCGATGAGCGACCATCCGCTGGCTGCGGCAATTGTGCGTGACGGTGAAGAGATGATTGGCACACGGCGCCGAATCCAAGCCAAGAACATGAGCAACATGATTGGCCGCGGCGTGCGTGCTGAGCTTGATGGGCAGTTCGTCTGGATTGGCAAGGTCGAGATGTTCGGTACCAATGGTATTCCCGCACTGAGCAAGGCTGCCCTGGAGGCTGCAGAGCGTCTACGTCAGTCGGGCCGCACAACCATGGTGATACGTCGTGCTGACAAGGATCTGGGCGCTATCGGGCTATTGGACACACCCCGAGAGGGGGCCAAAGAGGCACTCCAGAAACTCAGAGAGATGGGCATCGACCGCATGGTCATGATTTCTGGAGACCACAACCGCGTTGCAGAGGCGGTAGCCAAACAAGTTGGCTTAGATGAGGCGTGGGGAGACCTGATGCCGGAAGACAAGGTCAAGGCCATCAAGAACCTGCGCCTTAGCGCCAAGGTGGCCATGGTGGGTGACGGCGTGAATGACGCCCCTGCCATGGCCAATTCGAGCGTTGGCATCGCAATGGGGGCTGCCGGATCTGACGTCGCCTTGGAAACAGCTGATATCGCGCTTATGGCTGACGACATCAGGCAACTCCCATTTGCGGTGGGTTTGAGCCGTCACACGCGATCGATCATCCGCCAGAACCTGTTCGTCAGCTTGGGGATTGTGGCCATCCTGGTTCCGTCGACCATCATGGGCTTGAGCATTGGTGCTGCTGTTGCAATCCATGAGGGCTCCACATTGTTGGTCGTCTTCAACGCCTTGCGGTTGTTGGCCTACCGCAGAAGCACCTGATCCCTGAGCTTCAATCATGAAGCTAAGCAGGGAAATGACCTGAAGTAGAAGTATGGGTCGTGCGCGATCAGCGCACGACCCATACTTTTTCTCACTCGTCGATCCCGATGCGCTTGAGGCTTTCAAGGGCCTTTCCACATTCAGGTGAGCCGTGCCGTAAGCCGCAGGCCAACGCAGCTTTGAGGCTCATGACACCGGCTACGAAACCGACTTGATTGCCGACCCCGTGTCCGTTCGCAAATCCCTGATCATACGCAATCTCCACAAGTGCATTGATCGCCGCCAGGGTGTCTTGTTTGTTGGTACTGTTCTGCATATCTACTCCGCGAGCATTCAGCTCATATCGCTCGGTTAGATGGCGGCGCCTTCAGTTTTGGGGTGAGCGAATCCCGCTCCCATAGCCAATCCCTAACGGGGGGCATAGCCCGCCACCGTAAGGAAAATCAGCTATTGAGAGCAGGTGACTCGTTTTGGTCACCCGTACTGCTCGCCTCACCGCATTGGCACTGAGTGGGTACATCCGGATAGCCGCTGTGTTTCTCGACGAACAGCGTTTGGCAGGTGGTGCACCCATAAATCCGCGGCAGAGACTTCAGACCACCTGGCAGCACATCGCTCAAGGGCTCGTTACGCCAAGGAGCCCCGTCAAGGATCTGGGTGCGAAGGATATTTCCCAGCCGCCAGGTATTAGTTTGTGCGCTCCAGGACCACATTGGCGCCGAAAGCGAATACTGGATGAAGGTCTCCTCCGGCTGCTTGGAGAGCATCGAGTACTTGGGACGGGCCCAGCCGGAATCGATGATGCTGAAACCCATGCCCATCTCAGCACTCGGATAGGTCTGCTCACCGAAGAAACGGTCGTGAGTCGCGGGAGCCGTAGCATGATGGTCAGTCGGCGGAAATACCCATAAGTAGCACTCGCTTCGGGTCACCATTTCAACGAGTTGGCTCTGTCCCCGTAGAGGGAAAGCTGCAGCCAGGGCGAAGCGATCTTTCCACGTGTTTTTCGGAGGCGGTGCCATTCCCGCCGCTATGGCCAGCGTCGCCGTTTTCGGGACGAACCGATCGCCGAGCTCGTTCAGATCCAGATTCTTGCAGAGGGCCTTGAAGGCCTTTTTACGAGTCGTCGAAGTAAAGGAGGGGTCGAGGAGCAGGCGAACCTGGTTCACGCCGATCCCTGAAGCTCGTAGCACCTCGATGACTTCTTCAGCCGCGCCGACTGCTTGAAGATCGGTCAATCCCAAGCACTTTTTCGCTCGCTCGATCGTCTCGTAGAGGTTGTACTGCCTGTCGCTATCACGGCGCACCTGGATTGGCAGTTTGTCTTTGGAGGCAACTTCCGGGGCGACGGAACCAATGGCAGCGTGGAGCAGCTGGTGAATGTGCTGGTGAGGGTACGGGCGGCCGGAAGCCGAGAATGAGGCGTGCAGCTGAGCAGCGAGAGGTTGAAGCAGCTTTTTGGCAGACATGACTATCCCCTAATGAGCGACGTTGGGGTAGCTGCGCTTGTAGGGCCGTTAGACGCGAAGCTGGACGTCGAATCAGGTTCAATCATGAGTAGGAGTCAGGTTTGATTTGCTTGCACGGCCACCATGCAAATCCCGACGCGGCAATCTCACCAGATTCGCCGAGCTTTGGCAAGAGAGGTCATCGTAAGCGAATGGAGGTAGGAGGAGGGCGCTCCATGCTTGATCACGTCAGAAACACGAAAGCCGGAAGCACATTGAGCGCTTCCGGCTTTCTCACGTCAGACTGATGAGAGGGATCAGAAGACGTATTGCAGGCGGGTCACGATGGCATTGCCGCCGTCGTCGCCCACGGTATTCTCGTTGTTGTCGGTGCGCACGTTGATGTAGTTGGCACTGACTTTCACGGCCTCGTTGACGTACCAGTTCACACCCAACGTGTGGCTTTTGGCCTTGCGCTCGTTCGACTGGTCCGCAGCGGTGACCAGGTTGCCATCTTCGACCTTGATGTCGTCAAAGCGATAGAAGACTTCCCAGGCACCCAGTTCCTTGTTCTGTGGTTTGATAGTGTCGAATTTGGCACCGTCAAGCTTGTAGATGCGCGGCTCGCCGGTCAGCGTGTACGCCATCTGGGCGTAATAACCAGAGGCCTTCAGGTCATTGCTGGCCTGGTCAGCTTTCAGCTTGCGGCGAAGGTACTCGGCCTGAACCGAGAATGGGCCGGTGGCCCAGGCGCCCTCAAGCCCCCAAACCGAATCGTCCTTCCACAGTCCGTCCTGTGCTGCCGCACCGCCAAAGAGCATGCGGTTGCCGTTCGTGCCGGCATCACCGCCACCATTGGTATCGACGCCACGGACACCGAGGCGTGAGCGAATCCGAGTATCAACTGCGCTGTCCTTGAGGTCGCGATAGGCGTATTGGGCGCCGACGTGCAGGACATTCCCATCCGTGTTCAATGGAGCGAAGACACCACGCACGTTGTAGCGCTTGGTGCTGTCACCATCAGAATTGTTGTTGGTTTCGCTGAAAACGCTACCGGACACGTAAGCCATGTCAGCGATGGTGCTGGTGGCCTGGATACCCATGCCAGCGTTGTCGTTGATCCAGTCCGCCAGGTCGTACGAGAGGTTCCGCTCCATGGCGGTGGTCCACTTCGAACTGGTGGCTTTCTCAAGACCGAAGTCGGTGTAGAAACGGCCGAAGCGCAGTTGGACCGGCTTGAAACCGGTGTAGGTCAGGCTGGCTTCGTCGAAGTAGCCGTCGGAGTCGTTGCCCGTGTTGCGGGAGAGGTCGTAGTTGACCTGGTACTTCCAGTCTCGGTACAGGGTGCCGCCGAACTCAATGTAGGCTCGACGGAAGTAAGCCGCATCCGCGGTATCGCCATTCTTGGTGAAAACGCCATCGAATCGGCCGTAATCAGCCTGGACTCGACCGCCCAGTTTGAAACTGAATTCCTTGTCAGTAGTCGATACTTCAAGACCGCCCTTGGTCTTCAGAACGAGATCAGCCCCGTCAGTGGTTACTGTTCCGGAGAATGCTTGCGAGGAAAATGTGCCTACTATTGCGGCAGCCAACAGCTTTTCCCGCATGTTCGAAGAACGGATCATTGCTTGCCTCTCGTATGTTAAGTGCTTAGCTACCGACGTTGTATTTCGCCCTGCGTCGGCCTAAATTTATCTTGCAGATGGGAGCAGGCCACGGTTGTCACCTGCTGTAACAAGATGCCTTTGTTCTAAGCACTCTGACTAGATTGCAAGCGAATATGACAGTTGTGTTTCTATAGTGTTAAGGGGAAATTTTTAAACCTAACAAAACTGTTACCGAACAAGCCAGTCCTTCTTATCAAAAAAGCTCTTCTTGATCAATCTTCGGATTCCCAGAACGTGCGGATTACGGACAAGCTTCGTTTTGATAACAAGAAAGACATCTTTCTCCTCCAGATCGTCCAAAAAGCCCGGCACCGGCAGAATGTTCCTCTCCATCTTTCGACTGTAGTCGGGCAGCACACCGATACACGCGCCCCCTACGACAAGGCCACGGGATAAGCTATAGCTCTTTACCCGAGTGGTACCGCCCTGATGCTCAGCCATTATCGATGCCCACTTTCGTGAGCCCGCCAAGATCTCTTCATCCCAAGGGACAACGAGCATGAAGTTGTGCAAATCCAGGCTCTGCACTGGTAGGGTGACGCTCCTTGAGTAGCGGCTGGAAATGAACAGCGCGTGCCCAATCCGGCCGAGCCGTTCAAACCTATACGTAGGATGGCGATCAAAAGCGCCCTCATCATCTGGGCTCACGAAAGCGATACCCACATCGACTTCACACTCAGAAAGCATCTGCGTTGTGCACTCTGAATGGATTTCCAGCCGCATTTCGGCATGATCGCGTACGTAGGCGACTAGATCGCGGTTCACGATGTCGCTCAGCACTGGCTCTGTGATCGCGATGGTAAGCCTGGAGTCCTCCTTTTCACCAGACTTGCCCAGGCCTTCAGGGCCGAAGAGTTGGCACAGGTACTGGCTGACCCTCTCGCCTGTCCGGGTCAGAGCAAGCTTGTTGTGCTTGTAGACAAACACGGGAGCACCAATGTGCTCTTCCAGTTTCTCCAAGCGTTTGCGAAGGCCTACCACTGGCACATTGAGCCCTCGGGCAGCCTGTTTGAAACTGGCACAACGTGCTGTTGCGAAAAACTCTACGGCCAGCTGATCATCAATTGGCAGATCATCCAATATGTCAGGACTGTAAGAAACAACGCTGCTTGTATATGTTTCATTTTGTGTAACCATTCGATCCCCCTTCATTCGGGGAATCTAGCTCAATGTCGTCTGACATTTCCTTATCTTGACAACATTGTAATGCACAGGTCATGCGTGCGTTATTGGCAGGCCTTTATTTCAAAAGCGTAATCCTCAGGCAATCCCTCTGATATTGTAGCGTGCTAGTCTAGTGCGCCAACTCATTACTTATCATATATAGATTCAGCTAATTAAGCATTTACATTTAGTTCACTGTTTTTTCACCTTTGCCTCCATAGGCTTTGGCCATGGAAAATCAAAACCCACCTCTTATTACCTTACTAATTCGTTATCTGGGGATCGGCTTCATAGCAACGGGAATCCATTACGTGGTGTTCCTAGTGCTGGTTACGACAGAATTTGCTACTCCGTTGCTGGCCAGTATCTGTGGCGGCATGGTTGGCGCAATCGCAAGCTTTATTGGAAATAGGGCGCTCTGTTTTGTGGCAGATGGCTCTCGTAAGTTTCAGCCTGTCAGGTTTGCACTGGTCGTGTTAGCCACAAACTTCGGCAATGGCGTGGGTATGTGGGTCCTCATCAAGTCGAATCTGTCACCTCTCATCTCCCAAATCGTAGTGACCTTAAGCCTCACTGCACTTGGATTCATTGCACATCGTTTTTGGACATTCAATCATGCAGACATTACATCGCTTTCCCGAGCGCCCTGATCCGTTGTTAACCATTGTGGTCCCTTGCTTCGAGGAAGAGGAAACCATCCCCGAGTTCCACCAGCGCATCACCCGCGTGGTGAAGCGATTATCCGTCTCCTGCGAAATCCTCTATGTCGACGACGGCAGTAAAGACCGGACGGCCGACATTCTTCGCCACTATCAGGATGGGTCATCTGTACGTTACCTGTCTCTGAGTCGCAACTTCGGCAAAGAGGCTGCACTGAGCGCCGGGATAGACCATGCCCGTGGCAGTGCGCTGATCTTCATTGATGTCGACCTGCAGGACCCACCAGAGCTCATCGCGGCCATGGTGGACTACTGGCAACGCGGCTACGACGTGGTGAACATGCAGCGTAACCTGAGAATCGGTGATTCGTGGTTTAAGCGCATGAGTGCCCGGGCATACTACTGGGTCATGCATCGCCTGGTGGAGAAGGTGGACATGCCGACCGATGTCAGTGATTTCCGATTGATTGGACCTGCTCCGCTGGCAGCACTGCGGGCGCTGGACGAGCGCTCCAGGATTCTCAAAGGCATGATTGGCTGGGTAGGCTTTCGTACCATCGAACTACCCTACAATCGTACTGTTCGCCATGCCGGAAGCACCAAGTGGAATGCAGCTGGCCTGTTCAATCTGGCCATCGAGAGTATCGTCAGCTTCTCTCGCAAACCGCTGCGCATCTTCAGCCTCATCAGTTTCGGACTTTTCGTCTCCAGCATCTGCTACATGCTTGCGTCGCTCGTGGCTGGCAGTTTCGACATCCATCACCTGCTCGTCGGAATGGCTTCATTCATGTGCGTCGGTGTCGCCATGGTGGGGGAGTACCTTGGCGTGACACTCGCGGAAGTGAAGCGCCGGCCTCTCTATTTCCTGAAGCACAGCAGCAAGGCGGATCCAGTGTCACTCCACCCTTCGATGGCTTCGATCGAGGGTAAGAAATGCTGAGCCTGAAGAACGAGAGGACGCTGTGGTGGGTCCTGGGTTCGATACTGCTATTGCGTTTGGTGGGGCTGGGCATCTACCCATTGATGGACACATCGGAGGCTCGCTACGCTGAAATGGCTCGCAAGATGGTCGAGTTGAATGACTGGATCACGCCTATGTTCGATTACGGGGTACCGTTCTGGGGCAAGCCACCGCTGTCCTTCTGGACCCAGGCCGCGAGCATGACGGTCTTCGGCGTTAACGAGTTCGCTGCGCGTTTCCCAGCGTGGCTACTGCACTTGGCAAGCTGTTTCATCATCATCAAACTCGGCACGCAGCAGATTTCTCGTAACGCCGGAATCTGGGCTGCCATTATCTTTTCCAGCACCACCCTTGGCCTGGTCTCCAGCGGTGTTGTGCTGACTGACCCTGTTTTGTCGTTCTCGATTCTGCTGGCCAGCTACGGTTTCTGGCGTTGGATGAAGTGCGCCAGCAAGGCGGATGCCTACCTGATGTTCGCAGGTCTCGGGCTGGGCTTGCTTGCCAAAGGGCCGCTGACCCTGGTGCTTATGGGGGCGCCGGCATTCGCCTGGTTCGTTATCTACAAGGAATGGGGACGGGTACTGAAGCTTCCCTGGATCAGCGGCCTTGTGCTTATGTTCGGTATATCCGTGCCTTGGTATGTCGCGGCCGAGATGAAAACGCCCGGCTTCATGGAGTACTTCTTCGTTGGTGAGCACTGGAGCCGCTACGTCGTCAGTAACTGGGCGGGCGACCTGTATGGCAGTGCTCATGCAAAGCCATATGGCACCATCTGGATCCAGCTCGGATTGTCGCTCCTTCCATGGGCCTTGTTCCTACCACTGCTGATCCGCAAGCGTGGATCGATGCAGCGCTTCGAAGCCTACCTATGGCTCTGGGCCTTGGCGACACCGGTCTTCTTCACATTCGCTGGCAACATTCTGTGGACCTACCTGCTACCTGCACTGCCAGCTTGGGCATTGCTGCTGTCCGCACGGATCAGCGAAGTTGGCCCGAAGACCACCTGGGCTTCCGCTGCGAGCGCTTTAGTGTTGCCAATCATCGGTGCGGGCATCATCTACGCCGGAGTACTAGAAGAGCGACCACAGAATCAGCGAGATGTGGTTCAAGCGTGGCTGAATGTGCAGACCGCTCACTCTGCTCCCCTGATCTATCCTGGCCGCCGCTCATACTCATCGGAGTTTTACAGCAGCGGGAAGTCCGAGAACATCAAGGATCCTGCCCAGTGGCCGCAGGATGGCTCGTTCTATCTGTCCAGACGCTTGCGAGACAGCAAGGATGGTCTGCCCGCTGATCTGGCTTGCACCCCGATCACCGAAGCGAACGCCAGCCAGCTCCTGCTTTGCCATTGGAAACGTACCGTACAAGGTGCCGAGGGTCTGGCCGGAGAAAGCAATGCGGAAACGCCTCGCAAGAACGAAGGCTAAATTCTAAGCACAAAAAAGCCAGGTTTTACCCTGGCTTTTTTGTCGATTACTTTCGTCATTTGAAGTCCTATTTAACCGCCGATTAATTGTCGGCTTGTTCCTTACCATCCTTGCTTTCTTTCTTTTGCTCTTGAGCGACTTGTTGTTTGTTCTGGTCCGAAGAGTCATCGCTCCATAGGCGAGCCTGTTCGGTTCGGAAGTTCTCGTTGAACTGTTTCGCTCGCTCGAAGCCGCCTTCAGCGTAAGCGGTACCCATGAGACCCAGCAGCAGGCTGCCAATAGCGATAGACTTGACAAATTTCATTGTGAACCTCGGTTCATACTAGGCCTACCTGATTAGCGGCCTTTGTTGGTTTGTAGTTTAGGAACGCGAAGCTAACGACAAGGTGAGTCAATAATTACAATTCCGTAATTTTGGCTGCAGATAGGATGCGTTAAATCGTCAAATCTGGAAGGATCATGTCTATCTCGGCACTGTCGAGGGCGACTTCGAATTTTGTCTTAAATTACAATTTTGATATCTAGCGCGTTAATTCAGCGCGGCGTTGTTGGCCGCCCTAGGAGATAGCCATGAATGACATAGAGCCCTGGGCAGTTGCTATCGGTGACTTTCGCCGCTGCACTGAAAAACTCACTGTCCAACTCGACGAGCTGACCTCGCAGACGCGCACCTCCAGCGCTGTTCTGGAGAGGTCGAACGAACTGGTGGAACAGGTGGACGCTGTCGGCCGGCAGATTCAGGAGGAGGTGCGAAAGGCGGAGAAGGCTTGGTCGAATGCGGAAGAAGTTGCCTTGCGCGCCGCTGCATCAGCATATTCAGCTGCATGCCGCGGAGTCGAAACCGCCATCCAGCCACTGATTTCGGAGCTTACAGCAGCGACAAAGGCCGCGGACGCCTCTATCCAGGAGCTCAAGCGTGCACCGGTGCTGGCCAAGCGTTATGTGATGGTGGTTGCCACGGCGTTCTTCATTCTGGCGCTGATCTGTGTCTACTCGACAATGCGCCTGATCGATGCCGCCGGCAGCGTAAGTGCTCAAGAGAAAGTGAATGCTCAGTACTTCTCCCACCTGTGGAAGAATGCCAATCCTGACGAGCAGAAGATCATCAAGTCGGTGATTCTGCGGTCGCCCATGGACCCTGTGGTCCTCCGGCACTGATGCATTGAGGCAAACAAAAAGGCCCGTCGATTGACGGGCCTAATCGTGTCTGCGCAATTTAAGCGGCGGTCATTGCCGGCTGCATTTGCTGGGCTGCGGGAAAGTGAAGGTGGAACCACGTGAAGTTTTCTTCGGTCACCTCCACGCTCGCCGACCCTTGGTGCAGGCTCATGATCGACTGCACAATGGCCAAGCCAAGACCGGTACCGCCTTCGCTCCGTGCTCGGCTCTTGTCCACACGGTAGAACCGCTCAAACAAGTGCGCATGGTGTTCCTTGGCAATACCGCGGCCGGGGTTGCCGACACTCAACGTCGTACCGCTCGCACTATGCTGCACCTTCACGTAGACCGTGCGGCCGCGAGGGCAGTAACGGATCGCGTTCGAGACCAGATTCGAGACGGCACGTTGAACCATCAGGCGGTTCCCGCGCACCACGTCATCACTGCCAGAGATCTGCAGCTGGATCTCGCCTTCTTCTGCCGAAATGCTGAAGAGATCGCACACTCGCTGAACCTCGTCCACCAAGGAAACGGGTTCGAACTCCACCATGGATGCTGGATGACTGACCTGGGCCAAGAACAGCATGTCGGAAACCATGCGGCTCATGCGGTCCAGCTCTTCTGTGCACGACTCTAGAACCTCCCGGTACTCGGAAAGCGATCGTTCTCTGGTCAAGGCAACCTGGGCCTTGCCCATTAGGTTGGAGAGCGGTGCCCGAAGTTCGTGAGCAAGGTCGTCAGCAAACTGCGAGAGCTGCTGAACCCCATCATCCAGGCGAGCCAGCATGATGTTGATACCGTCGGCGAGCTTCTTGAGTTCTGCAGGCATCCCATCAGTTGGAAGGCGATGGTCGAGGCTCTCGGTTGAGATCTTCGACGCGATCTTGAGGAACTTGGTCAGTGGCAGCAGGCCTCTGCGCACGGTCCACCAACCAATGGCCAGGATCAACGCGAGGATGACAGGGGACATCATTAGGCCCCAGGTTAACAACGCATCGAGTAGGGCTTCATTGGATGACTGATCAGCAGTCATGTAGACGCCGACCTCCGTACCATCGCCCAGAGTCATGGCCTGAGAAGCACTGAGCAGGGGGCGTCCGTTATAGTCGCTCCACTCATATTCCGTGGTCTGCGCCGCAGCCTGGAACCTATGAACCTCTCGATTGATCTGTTTGGAACCGATGGTGAGTAAAGGATCTTCACTCTCTGCGGACCTGTAGATGCTTACGTAGAGGTTGTTCTGGCCTGTGACCAAATCCACCAGCTTGTGCGAATCTGAACTGACATCGGCAATATCAGTGATTTCGGAAAGGCTGTGCGCCATTGCCTCCATTTTGACGCCGAGATCGATGCGAGCATTTCTATCCAGTGCTTGCCCAACCATCATGTAACCGAAGGTAGCGAACATCAGCAGCAGCGCTGCGCTCATCAATCCAACTTTTAGTCCCAGCTTTGCAGCCAGGCTGAATGGCCTCATGCGCGTTCCTCAAAAACGTACCCAACGCCACGAAGCGTGTGAATGAGCTTGGTTTCAAACGGGTCATCGATCTTCGAGCGCAAGCGCCGGATGGCTACATCGATGACATTGGTGTCGCAGTCGAAATTCATATCCCAGACCAACGAGATGATCTGAGAGCGAGTCAGCGCTTCGCCCGTTCGGCTCATGAGCAGGTGCAAAAGCGCAAATTCCTTGGTGGTGAGATCGATTCGTGTGCCACCGCGGAAAACGCGATGGCGGACGGAGTCGAGTTCTAGGTCGGCAATTTTCAGCGAGCTCTTCTCTACTAACTCATCACCACGGCGTTGCAGCGAACGGATGCGTGCAAGCAGCTCAGGGAATTCGAATGGCTTAACAAGGTAGTCATCCGCGCCGCCGTCCAAGCCCTTGAGCTTGTCATTGATGCGTCCGCGGGCGGTCAGCATGATGATGCGGACCCGGCTGCTCTTGCGGATGGTTTCCAGCAGATCCCAGCCGTCGATACCTGGGAGGTTCACGTCCAGCAGGACCAACGAATAGACATGAGTGTTGAACAAGTGCAGGGCATCTACACCGTTGTGCACGATATCTACGACATACCCGCTTTCGGATAGGCCCTGCTGAAGATATTCGGCAGTTTTAATTTCGTCTTCCACAACTAGAACGCGCATAACTTATCTCAAGGTGTGAGGAAGGAGTTGGCCTAATCCGCCATGGTTGCAGGCTGTTCGAAAGTTTGGCTGGGGTATGGCATGTGGTAGTCGCTACCTCTGTCCATACGCCGGGTCACCTGAGGACGCTTGAATCTTAACGCGAAGAAGCTGGCCGCGGCGAAATCCTACAAATTTGTAATGTAGCCGCAAGATTTCTGACAGTCATGCAGGCTCCACCCTTGAGCTTAGCGGATTCTGGGGCCTGCAACGGTGTACGACAGCTTCGCCTGACGGGTGGAATCGGCCAGGACAGGCAGCATTTCTGCCGCTAGCTGGCGGGACTGGTACTGGCCTTGGATCGAGTGCCATGCAGGCAGTCCCCATGGACGGCCCCAAACCCCTGCGCCTTTCTGTGAATTAGTTCACGCGAGGGCTCAGTATTCTCTCGAATAATTATCTTACAATCTATTACATGTCCAAATTGTAATTGCGCGATCATCTTGGTGTTAGCCTCCTTTGCTAGTTTAACGGCAGCGTAAGAGGCATTGCTGCTTTGGAAATTGTCTCATTTCAAAGCAGCTTGGCAAGAGCGACGGGCAGTTGTTCACGCCAGTGCATTCACCTGTAAACCATACGCTCCTTTGGTAGGTGAATTTTAGCGCCCCCCTACGGGCGCTTTTTTATTAAGGGACTTCTTATGAACACTACTGTATCAGCGATCGCCGTGTTTATGCTCTTTACATCACTAACAGCCAATGCCCAAAGCGGTATGGAGATCAATCAACGCATTGAGCGATCTGCTAGAGAGGCTACTGCGGATTATGCTCAGCGCGTAAAAAAGCCGATGCCTCAGCTTGAAGACTACGCCTATGGCATGGACCTTGACGTTAGTAAGTTGGTGTATGTATCGCCCAGCGTGCGGTACTGCGGTAACGTGAGAAGCATGATGACCTACGAAGACTCAAAGGGCGAACTACATATGGTTCGCTACCTGGTCAAAGGTGAGTGCATCAATAGTCGTTGAACGGCCCCTGAATTGCAGTCCTGGCTCGTGACTTATAACAGCTCAATGCCAAATCGACGGAGCAGCAGGGCAAAGCCCCCAAAGCTCACCATGGTGATGACGATACTGCTGATAAGCGTTGGCCAGAATCCCCGTTTGGGCAGCAGCACTGGAAAAGCGATGAACATCGGCAGGGTCGGCAGCACGTACCAGAAGGTGTACCAAGCATGATTGGAGATCTTCTCCATGCTCTGGTTCTCCAGGTAAAGCCAGACCAGCGTCAAGACCGTGACCAGCAGCAGGGCGGCGACCAGCCCGCCCAGCTTGTCACTGCGCTTTGCCAGCTCCGATACGAGAATCACTAATCCGGCAGTGAGTAGATACTTCGTGATGATCCAAGCCATCGCTGAACCTTCTGGAGGTTATGGTCGGGGGCAGGCGAAGCCATTCACCAACCCCTCTCGAAGTGCTCCTGCCGTTTACGCCATCCTTCACCGCATGTCTTCTACGACATCACCCTCAGCCAAGAGGGTGATGTGTTTGTTTGGTTTTTACCGATCGATCAGTGTGAGGGCGACGGAACGCTTTCGTGGAAAGCTGCCCGCTCGATCTGGATGGTGCAGTGATGGATTTCGAATGCATCGCTGACAGCATCCACGACGGCCGCCAGCACAGCATCCCCATCTGCAGAATCCCGTATCACTACGTGCGACGTCATCACGTTGCTGCCACTGCTGACGGCCCAGACGTGCAAGTCATGAACGTCCGTAACGCCATCTACGCCGAGGATGGTAGCCTCGATTGCCGTCACGTCGAGCCCCCTCGGCACACCCTCCATGAGGATTCCCAGGCTTTCGCGAAGCAACTGCCACGTCCGCGGCAGAACCCAGAGGCCGATTGCCACAGCGACAATCGTGTCGACCCAAGTCCAGCCGGTGAAGCGGATGATGAGTGCCGCGATGATTACGCCTAGCGAGCCGAGCATGTCGCTCCAAACTTCGAGGTAGGCTCCTTTGACGTTGAGGCTCTCGTTGCTCGCAGATGCCAGAAGGCGCATCGAAATTAGGTTGATGATCAGGCCGGCGATTGCGATCCACATCATCGCTCCGGTAGCGATCTCCGCCGGCATGAAGAAGCGCTGGTAGGCCTCATACAAGATGTACATCGCCACCAGGAAGAGCAGCACGGCGTTGAACGTCGAAGCCAGAATTTCCAGGCGCGCATAGCCGAAGGTTCTTTTCTGATCTGCCGGCCGCTTGGCTATCTGAAGTGCAATCAGTGAGATCGCCAAGGCGGCAGTATCTGTGAACATGTGAGATGCGTCCGACAGCAGCGCCAGGCTGCCGGTAATCCACGCGCCGATCACTTCTGCAATCATGAAGCTGCCAGTCAAGGCGAGCGCCATGATTAGCTTCTTCTGATGCCCCTCGCGTACTGCAGCGCTGCCATGGTCGTGATTTGAACCCACGTATTTCTCCTTGCGCAGGGTTGTGGTCTCGTTGGCCTTCCTGTCTAGCTAGCCTTAGAGCGTCGCTTGGCCACACTGACTGCAAAATCTTGCTCCTGCACTCAGCAGCGAGCCGCAGGCGGTGCAACCACTCGATAGCGGTGTTCCGCAGTTTAGACAAAAGCGTGCTGACGGATCGTTGGCCGTCCGGCACTGCCTGCAGCCCTGCAGATCTTTGATGGGGGCTGGAGTGGCAGGGCGCCCGCCGTCATACACCTGATTGCCGCCGTCGCAGCCCTGCTGCCGGCCATGGCGATCATATTGCTCGGCCCCATGTCCCCCGCTGTGGTGCTTGCCTCCACCGTGGTTTTCACGACCATGGTGCCCGCCCAGGATGTTTTTGAAAAAGCTCATGGTATTCGCCCCTCATTGATGGGTGACATATTAACGAGCAAAAGTTGAAAATAATGTTCTGCTCGCGAGAAAGACTTGTAAGTTGAATTGAAAGTTCAAAATTAGCCTACGACAAAACGAAACCGTTTTGTTCGTGAAATTAAATTTATCTAGCTGAGCGGCGCATTGTTTTTGGTGGGTGGTATTCCCCTAATTTTGATCATAGCGTGATCATTGACAATCAAAGCAGCAGTTATTGGATTTCTGTCAGCATTGTAATCCCGAGGTCATCGTGTCGTTATCAGGTCCCGGAAATAATGCGCTCAGCGAGATTCATTTCTCTTTTTATCCCTATGCCTCACACATACTAAGCGTCCCCAACGCGTAGGGGCCCAAGGCCTCTGGCGCTCCGCACATTGCGCAATCGCTCAGCATCTGTCGACGGCTTGCCTTGTAGCTCCCGCTAACTCCATAGCTACCGCCATGGATAAGCAGCTTCCAGAGTTTGATAATGACACCTTCCAAATCCATTGTTCACACCCTGTTAAGCAAATGGATCTTTGCTATTCGCAATGCGCGGCAGAAAGGCATCAGTACTAATTTGCTAATCGGCCTGGTGACTTTTTGGTTGCTGCTATTCGCGAACGCTGAGCTCTGGAACGTGCTCTGGACGCTGGTATTCAAAACCGATGAAGTGAACTGGCTGCTAGCTGCTAGCCTCCCAGTCATAGTATTCGCATGGGTGTTTACCGTTCTGAGCTTGCTGTCATGGGGGCGGCTGGCCAAACCCTTGCTGTGTCTGGTACTGATCAGCGCGTCTTTCGCGAGTTACTTCATGAATGCCTACGGCATCGTGGTCGATTACACAATGTTCACCAACGTTGTGGAGACCGACGTCGCTGAGGCAACCGAGCTGCTGAATTGGAAGCTCGGTCTTTGGGTCGCAATGGTTGGGGTGTTGCCCGTCTACCTGATTGCCCGGGTTCCCCTCCGGCGTAAGCCTTGGGCCAAAGCTTTGGTCAGCAGGTTCATTGCTCTGTCGCTCGCTCTGTTGACCTTATCTGGCATCGCGTTGAGTCAGTACCAGTCGTATGCCTCCTTGCTGCGCAACAATCGGGAGATCCGGCTGATTCTGGTACCTACCAACTTGTTTGCGGCTGGCCATGGGTACCTGAAGCGTCAGCTGGCCTCACCTAAAACGCTGACGGCCATTGGTACTGATGCGGTAGTTAATCGACAGGGTGCGGCTCGTAAACCCAGGCTGCTGGTACTGGCAGTAGGAGAGACCGCTCGCTCCGCCAACTTCTCCCTCAACGGCTACTCCCGTGAAACGAATCCGGAACTAGAAAAGCGAAATGTCATTAGCTTCACGAACGTGAGCTCCTGCGGTACCGCCACCGCGGTCTCGCTGCCATGCATGTTCCTGGACGTGGGTAAGGCCCAGTACAAAGATGGCTTGGCCAAGAGCCGAGAAGGGCTGCTCGACGTGCTTCAACGCGCTGGCATCAGTGTCATGTGGACTGACAACAACTCGGGGTGCAAAGGGGTCTGCGACAGGATTCCCAACCACAAGGCTGCCTCTCACGCGGATTCCCAACTGTGCACCAGCGAGGAGTGTAAGGACGGGGTGCTGCTCACGGAGATGCAAGACTTCATCAAGCGCCAGGAAGGCGATGCTGTCCTGGTGCTCCACTACAAAGGCAGTCACGGCCCGGCCTACTACAAGCGCTACCCCTCGCAATTCAAGAAATTCGCACCGGTGTGCGAGACCAACGAGCTCGACAAATGTAAGCAGGAGGAGGTGGTCAATGCCTACGACAACTCAATCCTCTACACCGATTATGTGACTGCAAATCTCATCGATATCCTGACGGCCAACACCAAGTTCGACACTGCGCTAATGTACGTTTCGGACCACGGCGAATCGCTGGGGGAGGGTGGGCTCTATCTGCACGGGCTGCCTTACGCGATGGCTCCTGACGAGCAAACAAAGGTGCCGTTGGTACTTTGGATGTCTGACTCGCTCGCGAAGAGCGAAAAGGTCAACGTGGGTTGTTTGAAAGCTCAAACCACGTCACCGCTGAGCCACGACAACCTGTTCCACACCGTGCTCGGCATGATGAACGTCCAGACGTCCTCGTATCGCTCAGCGCTGGATTTCACAGCCCCTTGCAAGCCCTTGGCCGGAGGCTCTTATTCAGGCCTTTAAATGTTCGATATGGCCCGGATCATCGGCCAGGCGGCTCTGCACAAGCCTGCTTTGACAGCTGAGAGAAGCTGGACTAATTACATAGCTGCATCCAACAACCCAAGCGGAAAAGGAAGTTTTGCATGAGCATCAAGCCAGGCCCTAAGCGCACCAATGAAGATGGCACTCCGGACAAAAGGCAGCGAGTCACCCCTGAGAAGCAGAAGGACCATCCGGACCTGAAACCTCACAAGCACAAAAAGGGGGAGTAAGAGAAAAGCAGCTCTCGGGAGCTGCTTTTTTGTTTAGGCTGCGTGCAAACCTTCCTGACTGTAGTCGTGAGTCTTCTGCTTTGCGTGATCGGTTGGGGTTGTTTTAAGTCACTACAAGGTGGTCACTTGTCGGGCGCGACTCACAAAAAGCTTAGATCGGCTTGATTACCGCCTCGCTTTGGCTAGCTTGGAATCCATCGCTATCCATCGATTGCAGGGGGCTGCATGCGTTTGCGCGGAGATGTTTATTGAAGCTGGGCAGATCCTACGCTTCATCACCGGACCCACGAAGAGATCCTGAATGACGGATTTTATCTCGACGTGCAGGTAAAGCTTTCGCGGAAAGCCGCAACGCAGCTGTTTATCGGTGTGTACGCGCCGTCGGGAACCGCGCTTTATGAGGAAGCGTTCGACACCCGGCCGAACGAATCAATGACGAGCGCGTTGGCCTGGGGAGTCGCCAGAGCGCGTGTCGTAGCTACGTTGTAAACCACTTTTTTTCACTGTAAGCCACTGTGGTTTACAGTGAAAAAAGTGGTTTACAGCAGGCCTCCTCAGGCTTGAGTCAGCTCCAGCAGATCGCCCAGCTCCTCCCGGGCCATCTTCACTCAACACTGAGCCAGTCGTGAGGTTGCACCGCACAAAGTCTTCCGCATCTATGTCCCGCTTGGCAGAATTCGAAGGCGTGATGTCTGTACCTCCTTCAAATCCGCGATCATGGTCATGCGCCGACGCGATGGCGCGGCGCTGCCATTTGACATTTAAGAGAATACGAAATATTTGCGTACGGTCTCTACTACTTCCCAAGTTCCGGAAAAGCCAGGCTCTATAATAAATTTGTCGCCTGCTTTGAGGTGAATTGGCTGCTTACCATCGGGGGTAATCACGCAATAACCTTCTTGGAAGTCGCAGTACTCCCATTTGGTATAGGCCACGCGCCATTTACCGGGCGTGCATATCCATGTACCCATAATCTTCGACCCATCTTCCGAGGTGTACGAGTTCAGATTGACAGTGTGAGGCTCGCCCGACAGCCGTTCCCAGGTGCATGCGTCAAGAACTGGTAAAGGGGAGGTGTCGCGCAGTACAACGATTAGGTCTTTCATAGAATGTGTTCGTGTGGTGATGATGTTTTGTAGCATCACAAAGTATGTCAGAAGAGAGATGTCTGTACCCGACACTAATATGCCCGTTTGCGAATTTCTGTCTAGGCTAACTCCATATGAAGGTGAGCGTTAGTGTTTTTTATATCTGATTATCAGCTCAAATGGTCGATGTTTCTATCCGGCCATTCAAAAACGATCTGAGGGTGGCGGTGGAAGGTGGTGATGTATTGAACTACGCTATACATGCGTCGCTGCAATAAACTAAATTGCATGAGAATAAAAATGCCAGAAGAATCTTATTGTAGCTATGATGAAGCTCGCCAGATAATTGCCGCGCTTAATATATGCACTGCCGGTCAATATAGGAGTCGATACAAAGAGCATGCGGGATTACCATCAAATCCCCCAATTTTCTTTGCGGGAAAAGGATGGGATTGTTGGTATGTGTTTCTGAGCAAGGCAAAGCCAGACTTATACGAATCGTTGTCGCAAGCACAGATTGCAGCAAGGTTTCTAGGTATTTCAACTCAGCTAGAATACGTGGCTCGTTATAAGGAAGACTCACGTCTGCCTTCCGATCCCGTACGGTTTTACGATGAATGCAAATCTTGGAGGCATTTCTTCCAAGAGGATTATGAGAAAGCTTATCCAACCTATGAAGAAGCAAAAAGCGCAGCGAGAAGGCTAGGTGTACACACCGCGAAAGAATATAAAAACCGTTACTTAGCCGATAAAAAACTGAGGAGTGATGGTTGGAAGTGATCTTACCCGCGACCATCAAAATGCATCGAACTTCCTCAAGGAGATCTGGCCAGTCAAGGTGACGTTCCGTGAGAAGAAGTTCTTTGTATCTGCCGAGGATCCGTACAACTCCATAGTGCAGCTCGATATTGAGTTCATTAGACTGATCCGTAACCGGGCCGGCATGCCCACGGCTAGGCCCTGGAATGCCTATCACCCACACTGGACCTTCACTCCGGAAATCCAGGCTTGGGAAAATGAGATTGTCCGGATGGCTGGGTGCCTGGCTGAAATGCCTATTTTCGGCTTCATGAGCGAACGAGATTTCGATTTCTACCATCACGTGGAGGAGGGGAATCTGGTTTTCCATGATGAATCTACAGAGGCCCTTCACATTTTTGTTCAAATGCTTGAGCGTTTCGACGATTTCCTGACGCACTACAAGGGGCCCCAGCAGAGCGCCTATGGCTCATCGCACTACAGGTTCTAGCAAGGATGATTGAGCTGAGGAGGAATGACTCTAGGGCCTTCCTCCCTGCCCGTTCGTGTCCTCAGTGTGCATCTCCCGGTGGAGCAACGGCAAAAGTCTTGGGATCTGCCATAACCTTGGATGCGGGAGCTAACTTTGCCGATGATCGTGGTAGATGACAGAAATCTGCAGTGAGGAATCAACGCCAACCAGTGAGAGGTAAGCCCCGGTCTCCCGGGGCTTTTCCATTAGAAGGACCGAGCAGGCCGGTGAGCTATGAGCCAGACTGGACTGCGTCCATGCACTTGAGCAGCCATGATCAGTTGTGAGCTCGAAGGGAGAGTTCCGGTGTCCAAGTCATCACCCCGACAGTTTCGAGGCACTGACAGTCTCGCCGCGGAGCAGCGCTCACGCGATGCAGTCAGTCCATTCCTGGAGGCCTGCGGCTTCAGAGTAATTGCAGACCAGCGAATCCCCACTGGCTCAGCATCCCAGCAGCTTGTCACGTTCCTCAACAATGATGGTGAGGAGGTCAAAGCCCGGGTTCGCCTATGCTGGCGCCGAGATGGTCGCAACTTGAATGAGCAGAGATATTCAGCTGCTCAGCTGACGGCCCACCTTCGGCCTGGAGGCTGGGATGCCACATTGGAGCATGTGGTGGGGAGAGACCTAGCCCTTGGCGTCAGTCACAACCTCCTGTTTCAGCGTGAAGGTGAGGTCGTGGTCTATGCCGCCCTGATCCCTACAGATGCGTTGCACCAGATCTGGAATCGGCAGCGGGAGGTGAGCGATGAGCTCTTGCGCCTGGGGCTGAAAGGTCGCATCAGGAAGAACCATGCCCAAAACGGAACAAGCCCAACGCTGTGGCTTCAAGATGATCGGTTGCCAGATACCCACCAGGTAGCCGATGTATTGTGGGAATGGCCAGGGGTTGTTGATCTCGCGAAGCTCGCTGTGGCGGGTCAGTTACCGCCAGGCCTTGACGACACATTAGACGATTGCCCAATGCCGGATTATTCGGCTCTAGGGCGTGACCTTGGGGAGAGGGTGAGCACTATCCGGTCACACGTGAAGCGAGATCCTAAGGTGCGACTTGCGGTGCTGGAGCGGGCTCAGTACCGATGTGAAAGATGCGCCGAGAGTCGGACATTCCCCGGCTTCCTGGACGTGCACCACGTGCTGGGTGCGGACGTGTCGGATCGCTTCTACAACTGCGTGGCGCTATGCCCGAACTGCCATCGAGAAGCTCACTATGGCGAGAACCGAGATGAACTGAACGCGCAGCTTTTGGAGTACGCCCTTCAGTTCCGAGCGTGAGCTCACTCTGCCGATGGTCGTGACGCCATTCTAGGACCTCCAATATCAAGCAGGTCCAATCATGAGAGCAGCACCAGAAGCAATTTTTCGGCAGGTGGATGAGGAGCAAGTCGTGTTCTGGGTCGCAGTTGACGGGCGTTCCTATCGAGCGTGGGGTACGTTCAGGGGGCGGCATATCGACGCCCGGGAACGTTCCCGGTCTGCGGCGGTAGAGGGGTGGCTTCGAAAGGCTAATTTCGCTGCAGATAGGTGAGGGCTGGGCAGAGGGGCGCCGGGTGGACGTTATCCGGCGGCCTCATCCCCGATTGCGCACTCAGGGGCGCGACGTGGGGCGGCGCAGTTTAATCGGAGGTGGGTAGCCCAGCGTGCTCGATGAACCTTTCCAGCACCACTCGTTCGTCACTAGATGTGGGGGTGCCACCGTGTGACGCCTTGCCACGCAGATCGATTTCCCAGCCGGCGTACCAAGCGTCCTCTGGCCCCACATACACCGCCGGACTTCCGTCAGGGAACTGGTCTGCAGTTAGGTCAACGATCAGCGAATTCACCACGAGCCACATGTGAGGCTTGCCGTCTCGCATAGCGCTAACGGTTTCCGCTTCCGGGCCCCCAGGTATGCTGTTGAGGTAGTCGCCGAGCAGTTCGGATGTCACCGCGCAGCAGGCATGAGGAAAACCTGCCATGTGCCCCGGGAGAATGCCCAAGGCTTTCTGTTCCTCGATCGATGCGCGAAAGTCATGCGCGATCTTGTGTACGTCAATCACCATGTTGTGAACCATAGTCATGATAGGAGAGAGGTCGCCGCTTCTGAGGCGCCCACAAAAAAGCCCCGGAAAAATCCGAGGCTCTTCACTTTCCTAGCCGTAACGCCATGAAAGGAGCAGCTGAGGTGAAACCACGAAGCGGCTGTTACGAACCGCAACCTGGAATCCCCCGCGCATCGAGCGCCAACTTACCTCACCAGAGAATCCGTTTCAACGAAATATCGTTTGGACTACTCAGTAATTCGGTTGAGGTCCTTGTACTCTTCCCAGGATGACCCAAGCACTTCCGCCATTTTGCGATGGCGCTCGATCCGCCATTCTTGAGCTTGCTGAGGAGATTGGGCGACCAGATGAATGACAAACTCATCCAGCTCAATGCCCCGCTTCTTGGCCGCCTCGGCGAATACCTGCAACCGTTGCTGGCTACGATATTCCTCTACCGTCATCCCACTGCCCTCAATCTCCTCTGCGCTGACCGCCTCAATCTCTCTCATTGCCTGCGGGTTCTCAGCAAAGAACTTGTCGCGAGCTGCGGTGTACCGGTCTTCGAGGGTCAGCATGCCTCTCTCCCTGTTTTGTGAGTTATGCGCTGCGAGCCAGCGGATGGCGCAGGTGCGTAATTGGAGCGTAAGTTTACCGTGAAATGGCGTCATGGGTGACGGCCGCCCGGTGTCACCGGGGGCTAAAAAAGAAAGGGTACCAGGCCTCATTCCGCCAACATGGATTGCCCGCTATTGGCTGTGGGAAATCCGTTGTGGCCAGTTACACTTCATACTGAACCACAACCTAACCAGGTCGAAGATAGGCGTGAGGTACGCGCCAACAACGGGAGAACGAGATGAGCGGAGACGAGCAGTACAGCCAGCTTGATCAGGATCTGGATGCTTTTGGCGATAAATGGTCAGTCGAGAACTCGATCATTTGGTGCCAAGAGTGTCAGTCCAGTCAGGCTGTAGATCAAGCAGCTGATGCATTCGTCCATAGGGCGGGATGTTTGAACGAGACGGAAAGCGCTCAGCATCCCTGGCATGAGCTCAAAGCCCTGCTGCGAGATCTGCCCCATCTTTGAAAACAAGACAGGTAGGCAACTTCGACCTCTGTGCCGGCCAGATGCTGGGGTCGAAGGCATCTAAAGTGATTTTGGTGTGTGAAGGATTTCATGAAAGCAATTGTCCTCGCAGCTATGGCTGCACTAGCGGTTAATGCCTCGGCGGCAGAGTCAATCGTCATTAGTACTGAGCTTACTCGCAATGGCGATATTGTTGATGCTTATAGCGTGACAACTCAAAGTGGTGTCCGAAAGGGTTACAGAAATATTGAGCACAAGAAGTACAGGGAGCTAATCAATCCGAATAAGGCGCGACTTGCTAATCTGGAGCTAGGGAATCTCCGAACAAGCCTTCAGTTATGCGAGAATCCCCGCAACACCTGATCCGAGCCGCCCATGAGCCAGATGAGCTTTTCCGACTTTGAGTACGCCGGCAAGCGCAAGCAAACCCGCCGAG